>Ga0214542_1006263_pt1 | contig 21850 bp, 17 predicted proteins | sample CNSS1metaG_FD_160096 | JGI IMG/M metagenome (GOLD analysis project Ga0214542, IMG submission 160096) | Root nodule microbial communities from cowpea collected in UCLA plant growth center, Los Angeles, California, USA - CNSS1 | ecosystem: Host-associated > Plants > Roots > Nodule | place: USA...
TCTAAAATCACCGCCCAAGACAACAACCTTTCCACCAAATGGTTTGTCAGCATTATCTTCATTTGTAGCTCTCATAATGTCTCTCAATGTTCTATCAAAAGCTTGGAAACATAACTTATTCATCATATGAGCTTCATCCCATATGATAAGTTTTGTTTCCATCAATAGTTTGGCACGAAGACTTCCTTGATTGATGTTGCATGTTGATTCATCATTGATTGCAAGTGGTATGCAAAATGTAGAATGAGCAGTTTTACCTCCAGGAAGCAATAAAGATGCAATGCCGCTTGAAGCTACATTAAGTGCAATCATTCCCTTTGCTCTAACAGCTGACAAAAGTTTCCACAAATATGTTTTTCCAATCCCACCATAACCATATAAGAAAAATAAATTTCCTACATCTGAATTCACTGCTGTCATAATTCTGTAATAAACTTGTAGTTGCTCATTAGTGATTGACTACAATAGAGAGTGATGTAGCTTCTCCATTTCTTCTTTATCATAATTCAGTTCATCAATAATGAACCTATTATTAAATTTGAATGAATAAGAAAGATCAGGTTGAGGAAGGAAACTATAATCTATTAAAGATCGCCCATTGGAATTTAGAAGTTCTTCTACTTCTAGGAGACACAGATTGTGTAAATCATGTTCTTCCATTTGAAAACCTACAAAAAAATAACATGTCATGAATAAAAAAATATGGAATAAAGAATGGAGATTATTTATATTTAGTTCCTGGTATGTTCAAGTGTTTCCTTCTTTGGTATATGATACCATCTGCCAATAAATTCCAAGTTGCATCCCAAACAACTTTTGGCTTTGACATTGTATTCATGATTAACAAAGAAACAAATAACCTTCTAAGTTGATTTCCAGATGTAAGATGGCTAGCCTCTTTAATAGCATCAATGAATTCTTTGTCATCTGCCAATAATCCCAATTCTTGGCAAGCCTCTTGGTATGTAGAGAATGTTTTACCATTAATTGTCTTTATACTATCATGATTAATACAACCTTTTTGTTTTGTCAGTAAGATTCTCATGTAATAGCATTCACCTGATCCTGGAGGAACATATGTCAGTCTTCCAATACTATAACCCTACTTTCTTGGTTTCCATTGCCTTTGTTGAGACATCCAAACAAACTTTGTTGGAAATTCAGAATAGGTCAAGTTCCTTCCTTCCTCATATCTTTTGTTAGCTTCAAACCAAGCTAGAAACATGGTATTGATGTTGCCATTCCTCTCCAATACATCATCAATTCTATCATCATCTTTAAACAAAACTGTTTGCTGATCTTGTAGGTGAAAAGTTAAACGCTAAACAACAGGCCATCTATAATGGATATCAAATCCATAAATTCTCCAAACTGCTTCACATGGAGATAAATATCTACAATCATAATATCTTTTAATCTCATCAACAATATGCACTTCTGTAGAATCGTTCTCTTTGTCTGTAATTTTCATTGTGGCTCTATCAGAACCTTTGTTGACATATTTGAACAAATACTTGATTGAGTTTGATTTGTTGCAATATTCTATATTAACATGAGCTTGATATCGCATTAAGAGAAAATGACTATAAGGCACAACATTTTCATTACCTAATTTATGTCCATTTTTCAACACAAATAAACCATCATCTCTACGCCTATATACAGGATATCCATCGTCATCAATTGTAGTTTTATGTCTAAACTTTTTAGGAAAATATTTAGAACACCGACCTTCTTTCATGCATGGTGAGTTGAATCTAGCAGCTCCGCACGGACCATGTATCATATATGTTTTAACAGCCTTTGAAAGTTGTGCAAAATTGGACCATTGGTGATTTCAATTGAATTTCCAACAATTCCAGATCCAATGGAGGTAGAACCATGAATTTCTTTACATGAAATGTTAGTAAATATTAGTAATACAAAAACAATTAAAGAAATTGAAATAAAGATAAAATAATATTATATTTATCAAGCATGATCTTACTTTTTTCTACAATCTTCTGATTCCTAATAACTTTCCTTCTGGTTCGTGCATTCTTATAATTAAGTTGGTTAATGTATGCAAAATTTTAAAAAAATGTATCCACTTTAAAATACAAAGATTACATTAAATATAAAGATGAAAGGGACATTGTGCATTTCAATTTCATTGTTGGGAATTTGAATGAAATTTAAATTCAGTGAAAAAACTTACCACGAGATCTCAACTCCAACAATGGCTTTCTATTTGAAGATTGAATTGCTTGATCATGCAGGTTTCTATCTTCACTGACAGTAAAGGAGTTGTTGATAGTTGAATTTGGGGTAATATTTTCATTCCATACTACGAAAATAGTTCAAAAATAAGAAGAGAGCATAATGGATAAAGTTCATTTGAAAAAAAATTGTTAAACAATGTAATCAAAACTGTTAAACTTTAGCACTAAAAGCAATCTAAGTATGCAATCCAAGTAATAAATTAATTGCATCTGTTGCATTTTTTTTATGAATACCTAAAAAAAAATATTAAGAACACAACTTATTTGTAAGAGATGTATTAAGTAACAATGTCAAAATTCTACAGTGTCACTGAATAGACAGTGATTACAACAGTTTGTATTGAATGAAAAAATCATTACCAAAATCTGTATAATGAGAAAAAGGTGTAGTATTTCCAGAACAAAATGCTTCAGTGTGAATGGATTTGTCCTGATTGGTATCTGCAGTGAAGAAAACAAAATAAAAAACTATGTTGGTAAATGTACATTTGAATGTTTATGTTATTCTATTGGAGATAAGTAAATGTATTTATTGGCAAGAAGTTTTAAGAACAAATGAATACCTCAAAAAGTTTATTTTACCTGAGGATTTCATCATCATATTTGAAATCTTTGTTGACACAATGTTCTTCCTTTTTCTTCTTGCATTTGTTGATAGATTTGCAGCCATTTGTCTATGTTTGTTTATTCATACAATTGTTGTTATGCATACACTTGGTGTTATGTTTCCAGAAGTTTATACATACACTTGTTGTTTTGTTTGTTTACACATTGAAGAGAAGTTCAATAAAATAAACATTTTGTTGGAGGATGTGTTGAATATAAAGGGACATAGTCAGTTTTCCATGCTGAATATTCCTAAGGTAGATAATGTAAGTACAATCTTTTTAAAAAAGAACAACCAAGTCACTAATATGGAAACTGTACCTTTTGATCAATATCTGGAACAGCGTACCTTTTGATATGCAATGTCCAAATTCATGATTTGCAGACACTGATATGCTTATGTTCAGACTTTGCATCTGTGCTATAATACCTTTTTGGACCAACACATAAGTACTATGCTTGATAATAGTCAACCATGAAAGTAGAAATTTGTTTCTACATTTACTTTACCATGAAAGTAATGGAAATAATTTTTGGAAAATGAGGTCAAAGAAAAAGAATGACAGCTAAATGTAATTTTAATTGTCCTTTGATAAAAAATGAATACACATGCTGTTTAACTTTTTAAAACATAAATACACTAAAACTTTGAATACACATGTGTTTGAGAGTAACAAATAAACTTTATTTTATTGCATTGTTTTTATAAAACAAATAATGTTCTGAGATAGTATTACAATACAAAGATAACAGAATTATAATGTTAGCAATATTTACAACTTCAATCCTGTGTTAAAATTTTTGATAAAAAATTAAATTTGTTAATAGTTTTTATTATCACAAATGAATATTCTTTGTATAACATTAATATTAAAATAAATCTTAGTTCTAATGATGTTTTTTTTTTAAGAAATATATATAAAACTAATACATAACTATAATAAATAATTTGAAACATGAAAATAAGTAAAATTAGTAAGTAAAATATTAAAGTTGACCAAAATTAACATACGGATAATACTTTTAGATATAGCTTCTACTTATTAGAAGCAACAAAATTACGATCGATAGAGTCTTACAAACCAAAACAAAGCAAACTTGCTTGAAAGTGAAAACAAAAAACATAAATACCATCTAAAGTAAATAAAAGAAAAGTAAAATATTAAAAGCTAAACTCTTTTTTAACATAGACCTTTATCTTCTTCTTTCTCATTTGGTTGTGAGCTGCAAACACAATAACATCCCCTTCTTTCAACCGATTGAATATGCAAAAATCCTTCCATCCCTTCCCAATCTTAGTTGACTTCTTAGGTGAATTACGCACCAAAAGCTTACACTGAACAATGCATGTGTTGGTCGATCCCTGCAATTCTAACCTCTTGAATCTATGTTTGCGAACATAAGCTGCAAAGTCAGTTGGTAGGTCCTACAAAAAATTAACAGTTAAATAAATAAAAACTTATATGAACAGAATAACATATAAAAAACAATATAAAAGCACATTGTTCACCAGATGGCTAGCTTGGCTTTGAGATTTTGTCAATTTCACTCTAAAATGATGTTTTTTTTACAATCGATGTATGTTTGTGAGAAATTTGGTGGCAGTTGATATTGCAGTCATGCCAGAGAATACAGTAATCTGGAATGTTGAGTTTCCAACATATCTGAATAAGATTTGATGGATATGCTGCAATTTATAAAAAACTCTTAGGCTAGACCAACCATCAATCAACAATGTATTATTGACATCCATATTAAAAGTTAACTAATGGCGTTTTCCTTTAATATCTTCCAACTGCCAAACAGGTCCTAATTCTTTAGCAAACATAGCAACAAACATACGATCAACATGACCAAACTCCTAAAATTCCAGTGGTCAATGGTCAATAAAATTTGAAAAAATGACTGTAATAAACTGAATGTAAGCAAATATTAAACTGATAATGAAAGAAAGACAGAGAATAAATAAGATTTAATCCAATGTAATAAGATATACAGCATGTGTCATGTAAACAATAAGATTTTATGGATTATTGAAGAAAGTTGACATTGGAAGCAAAATCAATTAATACGTCAGATATACAACAAAGTAAAAAAACAAATCTTTGCTTACAGAAGCAGAATTTTGTAAATTTAAACTATTATTGGAAAGTTAACATTTTTTGAAGAGAAAAAAGATTTGTAACGAAGAAGAAAAGAATGAATGGGTAATCGAAAAAAAAAATTAACTTGAAGAACAAATGAAGAAAAAAAATTTGAAATCATCCAAATGTCGTATATTTAAACGATTGTTGAAGAAATATAAGATTTTAAAAATTAAAAAACATAGTAACAAAGAGATGCTTGTCTAATGAAAGAAGAAACAGTTAGATAGAGATGAAAAATGAAGAAGAAAAAGAAAAACCATAGATTTAAACCATTATAAAATAAAGTTTTGATTTTTATGTAAAAAAAAATAAGGGTTCGAACACTGTTTTCAAAAATGAATGGCTGAAGGAAGAAAGAAAATCTACAGTACATTTGAACGACTAATTTTGAGTTAATAGACACAGATTAATGAAGAACGAACATATATTTCAAGTTTTTGTAAAGAAAACATACCTAATTATGAACAAAATGCATTGTAGTGAAACCTTCCTAAGGTTATTCTGGCAGGCACAGGGACAAAGGTATCCATGGAGAGTGAAGGAAAGTGACCGTTCTGTTTTGTTGATGGATAATAAACAAAACTTAATGGATACTCAACAGTTTTATACATAGCAAAACACTATTTCAAATTCTAATTACTTTACCAATAAAATATATTTCTTTAATGCTTTGGTATATATTTATTACAAATTAAATATATAAAAAAATTGTAAATTAAGAATTAAAAATTAAGAATAAATATAGAACATTAAATTTTTATTAAAAGTTAGAAATTAAAAAAAAAATACAAATTGGAAGTTTAAAGAGTAATATCAAAAATTGAGAAAAATAAAATATTAAAAATAATATAATGTAAATTTTTTAAAAAATAAAAAGATTACAAATTAAAAAAAAATACAAATTGAAAGTTTAAAGAGTAATATCAAAAATTGAGAAAAATAAAATATTAAAAATAATATAATGTAAATTTTTAAAAAATTAAAAAGATTACAAATATTAGAAATTTATAGAAATAAAAATTCAAATTAATAGTTGAAAGAATAATACAAAAAATTTAAACACATAAAATAATAAAAAAATTATATTTATTAAAAATTACAAATATTACACATTATTAAAAAAAATCTTTTTAAAAAAATTACAAATATTACAAATCACTAAAATAAATATACAAATTATAAATTCAACGACTAATACAAAATATAAAAAATATTTATACAAATAAAAGGCATAAAAAATGTAAATGAATTTCATCTTTTGTCTTGGTTAATTAAAACTTCAAGAATCAAAATTGAAATTCAAAATTCGAAAGAAAAGTATAAATTAGAATTTCAAAATAGAAAATAATCAATAAATGAAAATAATCAATAAATGTCAACTTTTGTCTTCATTGATTACAAAATAATTATTACAAATAAATTCCTTTCAAAAAATGAAATAAATTAATTGGTGGTGTAAATTTTCAATGAATGTCAGTTTTTGTTTTGGTTAATTAAAATTCAAAAATTATTTGTGTTCAGAAATTATTTTTAAAGAATAAAAGATAAATTCAAAAAATTATCATTTTATTACAATGTTAATAAAAAGAATAAGTTATATATGAGTTACAATATATAGCTATCATAGTTTTGAAAATATGAAATAAGTTATATATGTTGTGCAATAAAAAATGTAGTCAAAACATGCACGATAGAGCAAAACTTAATCTCTTCGATCTAGTTAGCATGATAGTGTAGTTGACAAAAAAAAAATAATATCAACACATTGAATTTCAGCTAGCAACATATCAACACACACAACAAAACATAATAGTACATGTATGTAACATGAAATATATTTTTATGAATTATTTATTGCTAAGATTGAAATGTAAACAAATGTTAAAGACAAAAATCTTTAAAAAAAAAATACACACACAATAAACTTGCTTTCATATAGCTAGCACGATTATGGTGTTGACAATATAAAATAATATCAACACACTTACAATTTGGTAGCAAATTCTCACTACAAAAATAATTAGGGATTGAACTTGAGCAATAAGTAAAATACTTCAGAAATAAATAAAAAGAAATTTGAAATGAATGTTTTAAAAGTTAAAACAATTAAAGAACAAAACATATTGTAGCTAGCATGATAGTGTAGTTGACAAAATAAATAATATCAACACATTCAGATTCAACTAGCAACATATAACGATGTTTACAAATCAATAGAAAACAAAAGATAAATACTATATGTATGTAACCTGAAAAATATTTTTACGAATAATTGATTGATAAAATTGAAATGTAAACATATGTTGAAAGACTAAAATCTTTTAAAACAAAATACAAATACAATACACTTCCTTTGATGTAGCTAGCATGATTATGGTGTTGATAATAGAAAATAATATCAACACAGTTTGACTCTGCTAGCAAATTGTGAATGCACAAATAAAAAGTCATTCATGTTCAGCAATAAGTAATATAGTTCATAAATAAATAAACAGAAACTTCAAGTGAATGTTTTGAAAATGATAGCAACTTAAGAACAACAAAACATATTGGTCATGAGTATCAGCAAATGTTTTCCAAAAAAATAACATAACCAAGATAAAAACAAAGTCTAGTACAATTTTCATTCACTTTTCAATCTTGATGTTCTTCTTCAACATCTTCACTAGGATCTTCTTGTTTTCTTGAACCACAGATCGATTATGCCTTTTAATTACCGGGACACATGCTTTGGTAGCCAAATCAAAGCTAAGTAATCTGTGTCAAAACTAGGTGCTTTGATGGTTGAAAAAGAGGTGTATGCAGTACTAATATTGGGAATTATGGTAGATTCTACCAAATTGACCTTGGTTCCAAATTGGAAGTTGATCTTATAGGCATGATTTGTAGTTCTATAAGAACCACCATTACATCACTAAAAGACTGAATGGAGTAAACCTTATCCTCTTTGATTTCAGATTGAAATTTGTATATCAGTGTGCGTCTAATAGACGCATGGATTAGGACACCTTGCACAAACAGTTTCATATATCACATTATAATATAACATGGAAACTAAAAAAATTAAGAAAACTAAAAAAATGACGGGCGTTTATAGTATGGTATAGTACCTCTTTGTCTTGAAGAACAATCTCCATGGAAAATGGAGATTTTCCTTTTGTGTAATCTTCTACAAACCATAACCTTACCACTCTTGCAACAATATTCCAGCTTTCCTTCTCTGGGTTCAGTTCTTGTAATGACTGGGTTTGTTTTTGAAAAGCAGACATGGTGTAAAGAAAACGGAAAATTAGACAATAGTGAAGAAAGGAAGTTGTGGATAGATGTATTTGTAGAGAACATAAAAACATAAGAATAGTCTGATGTATTTGTAGAGATAATACATCAAAAGTAAAACCGTACACATGCTGTGGTCTTAGTTACACAAATTCAGTAAAAATCGGGATAAGCAACTGTCAAACATATGAAGAGGACAAAAGAAAGAAAAACAACTTTTATGAAATGCATACTATGCTTTATTCAAACCAAAACCATACGCATACTCTGGTTTTGGTTTACCAAAAAGAGTAAAATGTGGGAAAAGCAACTGGTCAAACATATGAAGAACAGAGAAAAAAACAAAAGCTCTTTTTCACACGGCTCAATGTTGTGGAATAAAAGGAAAATATGGCAGAGAGCAAAAGCAAAATAAAAGTTGCAGGACATTTAAAAGGAAATAAAGATATTGTTTGAAGGTTTCAAGAAAAGGAAATATGAAGACAACAAAGAAGAAAAAGGAAAGAAAAAAAAACAAAACTATGAAGAGATCACAAAGTTAAAAAAGGAAAGAAGTAACATGATGCAGTCATGTAGTTGCATCGAAGATAAAGGAAAGAAAAGACTTGATGTTAATTAACTGAGGACTCCAACATAAAATATGGCTAAACCTACATAAAAAAATCAATCATAAGGTTACAAATAAATTATAAGGTTCAATAAAATAATGAAGAGATATCGAATTTGTTTTAACAAAATTAAAATGATATCTAATACTGGTTTCAAAACTTCTACATTATTAGTTATCAAAACTAAAATGATATCTTTTGCATAAAAAACATTACTTCCTCTACATTGAATTCCAACACTGACTGAGAAAACAGATCCACCTTGGTTGCAATGAAGAAAACTGAGCAATTCCTTTTAAAAAAATCAAAAAACAAAAATCAAACATACACTTAAAAACTAATTATGTATTAATACCGTTACATCTGATACAATACAACAACATCAACAACCAAGAAATCAGCAACCACTGACAATAAAAGATGAACAGAATAAATTGAGATGAAAATAATATCAATGCATATCAAAATTAAAAATAATAATCATTGTTCCAACTTTAACAGAACTCAGTGAGTTCCAATGAGTTCCAACTTCAGACTAAACTCATGACTGTCATTTGGAGACATCTTGTATATCAATCTTCAAAACCTACAAAATAGGTAATCAATAAAAATGTTAAATAATCCTGTAAAAATGAATAGACAGTGAAGGCAAAACCAAAACCTGATCGGAGAAAACCTAAAAAATCTAAAATCAGCTTGTAAAAACAAAAAAATTAGCATCGAAAAAAAAACATAAAAAAACATAAAAAGATACAAATAAACCCTAAAAGAATAAGCAAAACATGATCGCAGATGATTGGAGATCAGAGAAAGAAAATAAAGGGTAAACTGTAAAGGCCAAACCAAACACTGATCGCAGATACCATAAAAAATGTGAAATCAGCATGTAAAAACAAAGAAATTATCATTGAAACATAAAACAACAAAAACTTATGAAGCAGTGGTCGAAAATGATGGAAAACCAAAAACTGATACGAAAAAACCTACAAAACCACACAAAAAAAAAGAAAAAATGATCGGAGAGGATCGGAGATGATCGGAGATGATACAAAAAACATGAAGAGTAAACGGTGAAGGAAAAACCAAAAAATGATCGGAAGAAACATAAAAAAACCATAAAAACAAAACAAAAACATGATCGGAGAGAAAAGTAAATGATAGAAAAAGCATAAAGAGTGAACGGTGAAGGCAAAACCAAAATCTAATCGGGAAAAACCTAAAAAAACCATAAAAACAAAACGAAAACATGATCAGAGATGATAGAAAAAACATAAAGAGTAAACGGTGAAGGCAAAAACAAAAACTCATCGGATAAAACCTAAAAAAACCATAAATACAAAACGAAAAAATGATCGGAGATGAGAGAAAAAACATGAAAAGGAAGAGGTGAAGGCAAAACCACAAAATGATCGGAAAAAACCTAAAAAATGGGAAATCATAATGTAAAAACATGATTGCGGATGAATATGGTGTGGTTGAGAATAGTTGACTGTGAAGAGAGTGAAAGAAAGTAGGAAAGTAGCATGACGGCAGAGAGTGAGAGAAGAGTTGTTAGGGTTACGACAGAGAGAGACAGTGAGAGAAGAGTGTTGACGGCAGAGAGTGAGAGAAGAGTTGTTAGGGTTAGGGCATAGAGAGACAGTGAGACATTTTCTCTTCAATGTCAACTTAAATACTATCATGCAATGTGCTTGAAACGTCAGATAAACTTAACAAAATTTGGTTAAAAGGACTAAATTCACGCATTTTGAAAGATGAAGGACTAAATTGGTATAAAGTTTTGATGAGGGACTAATTTCAAAATTCACTAAAACTTGAGGGACCAAAAACATATTTAACCCAAATTTTAAAACTTTAAAGTTGAATAATCGATATAAATAGTCATATTATTCACAATTCACTTTTACAATTTAGAAATCCAAAGTAATGAAAACTGTAATTAAATTACATGGAAATTAAATAAAAGTCGTTATAAACAAATCCCCTATACTTTTTTCCCACTCTCCGCCACTAAGCATCTCCTAGCTCACCTAAAACATCATCTGCTCCCGAATAACAAGTTACCCGATCATCGCCACACACAAACAGATAAGGTGAGCTATGCACATAGGTATAAATAAATATGAAATACACCCACCGACAAATCATAAATATTTATTATTTCTCAAAACACCCATTTTCCCACACTCATAATCATTATGAGTTCATGCATGTACTATAAATCATGGGACTTCCTGTGCTTCCACGACCCTCCTCACTCGTGGTCCAACCTACAAGCCTATCCCGCTCGTAGTCCTGCTTCACGAACTCCCTCGCCCGTCATCCGAACTCCTCGCTCAGGCCCGGACCCACATACTCGCCTTTCCTACTATGAACTCCCTCGCTCATAGCATTCTCAAGTTGAGCATGAGATGAACTCCCTCGCTCACTCATCCCAATGAGAGTACGTCTGGTGAACTAAACCGTTCACTTTCTGCATGCGGTCCACCCACCACGAACTCCTAGCTCGCGACTTAAGCCAAGCACATCCCAGATCCTTTAGACTTAGTCCTTCAAGCCCAAACACCACAAACACATGCATATAATTCCCATAATGTAGGAAACACCAAGCAAACTCGTGCAAACAGTATACACAAGCATGAATTCTCACCATTCTCGCTTAAGCCAGGGGTCTTCGCCCAAACGAGTGCATTTGTCTCGCTTAAGCTGGACTTCCTCGCCTGAGTGAGTGGGAAACAGTGGCTCACCACGAGTTCTCACTTAGGCGAGACCTTCTCGCCTGAGTGAGACCCTCGTTCGCTCAAACACAATCCCTCGCCTGGACGAGGATTTGAACACAAGACGTGACCTGTTTCATCGTGATCTCGCTTGGGCGAGCCATTCTCGCTTGAGCGAGTGAACGTGTCGTTCAAGACCAAAATTGGTCGCTTGAGCGAGATGCACGAACCAACACCAAGGACAAGTTTCTGTAACTTTCGCTTAGGCGAGAGTGACTCGGTTAGGCAAAAATAGCAGAGTTTCGTCTCCGTTCATGCAAGCAAACAATTGAGGCATACCAAAACACAACACAACCACTACAAAATAGTGTATATCAACAAGCACATCACATGAACCACATCACATGAACCTGTTTTAATTCCATTTGAATCACCAAAACTAGAGGTTTAACCATAGGCAATGAATACATTACCAAAACCCTTATTCTAGATGCATAAAGCATAAAAAACATCAATTTACCCCAACTTCTCAATCACATCAGGTTATCACGAATTCCATAGCATACAGAATCAATTAAGAAAGAAACGCATAAGCACAATTTTATAATTTGATTTACACACATAAGGACAACTTCCCCTAACCTAGAATCCTTGCTTAAAGTTGGGAAAATGAGTGTTCCTTTGCCCACCAATCTCTACCTCAAACTTTCTCCCAATTCAGCCTCTTGTGCGCTCCAAATCACCACTCACTCTCTCAATTCGTTCTCCTAATCCTATGATTATACTATCACTCAACATATTCAAGTATATTATCAAAATAATAATAAATCAAATACACACAATTGACATATATAGGACTCGAACCCAAATCCTCTCACACAATAAAGTACTCTCAACCACTTGAGCTAGTATTTTTCCACCTCATACCAATTAACATTTAATGTCATCAAAGTTCCCACCACCCGCATTTATTAATTAATTATTTAATTAATTAATTAATTAATTAATTTCCATGAGTCTTACAAACAATTCCTTTTTCTACCCAGACTCTGCGACTTCTTTTAGTTTTAGTTTTCTTATTATAATTATGAGCATACCTGATCTTATTTGAATTTTTCTTAAGAGCAAGTTTTTTAGAATTTTTATTTTCTAATGCATCTTCAAAATGTTTTTCCAAAATACATATATCAAACATGTAACTTTTACAAGAAGCACATTCAACAATTTCTTTTTCTTTGTTTTCAAAAGTTGAAATTTTATTTTTTAAAATTTCTTCTTACTCAAGAGATTTTTTAAGTTTATTTTGTAATTCTTTAAACTCAGATTTTAACTTCCTGTGAGCAATATTTAATTTACTAGATTTAACAAGCAATTGTTGAAATGCATCATAAAGATCATCATAATCATTTTCATTGCAAGTAGAACTTACCTCACTGTCAAAGACATCATGATCAACCATCAAATAAAACTTTGCTTCTTCCTCATCAGGATCACTGGCGTTTGATGTACTTGAGGCATTGTCTTCCATGCTATGTATGCATTTTTTTTCTTAAAAAATTTTCTGCCATTCTTTTCTTCACTTTTCTTTGAATTTTGGCAATCAGCCTTGACATGTCCAGTTTCTCCACATCCATAGCACTTGAAGTTTGAGGATGATCCTTGATTCTCCTTCTTATTTCTCTTGAATTGATTTTAACCTTTGGCCTTCATGAATTTTGTAAACTTTTTAATCATCAGACTTAAATTTTCATCATCATCATCATCAGAATCTTCTTCTTCTTTGTGCTTTTTTCCTTTGATGACCTCAGACTTAAAGGCAATATTTTCTTTCTTCCAAGATCTTCTTCTTCACTTAATCTACCCAGTTCAAGCTCGTGCTCCCTTAGCTTTCCAAATAGAGCCGCCATTGTCATCGTTGCAAGATTTTGTGACTCTGTGATGGTCGTCACCTTTGGTTGCCAAGTCATGTTCAAAGATTTAAGAATTTTTATGTTTAATTCATCAGTGTCAAAATTTTTACCTAGACCCGTGAGATGATTGACGATGTGTGTGAATCTTTTCTACACATCATAGATGGTCTCTCCTTGCTGCATACGAAACATTTCGTATTCTTGAATCAGGGAGTTCTTGCGTGCTCTTTTTACATCTTCTGTTCTTTCATGAATCACTCGCAAAATTTCCCACATCTCACGTGCACTGGTGCAGATTGAAATCCTGTAAAACTCATCAAGGGTCAAAGTAGATGAAATAATATTTCTCGCTTTAACATTGTATTGAGCCCATCTATTTTCATCTGCATTCCATTGTGAAAATGACTTTGGTTCCTGCACTTCATTAACAACATTAACAGACACAAATAGACCATTTAACACAACATCCCAAATAATCCTATCAACTGATTCCAGAAAAATTTGCATCCTAACTTTCTAGAAAGGATAATTTTCACCAGTAAAAAGTTTGATTTTGCCCAACCATTTTCGAAAAATTTGAAAAACTATCATAGCAAGCTCTTATACCAATTTTTGGTATCATGTAGCGGAATGTTTAGCGTTTGGACAAAAACCAAGAGGGAGTGAATTAGTTTTTAATATTAAAATTAATACTTTAAATTTTTTCTGGAATTGTACTGATTAATTTAATATTAGCTCCTTTAAATGCAATAGTAGATACAATAAAGAGGTAGGGAAGAAGATTTAACACAAGTATTTATACTGGTTCATATCGAAAGATCCTACGTCCAGTTGTTAATCTCTTTAAACAAAGAGATTAACTCAATCACTAAAAATATCATATTACAATCAGATAACAAAAGAATAGGGAAAAGAAAACACCTCTCTTGAAAACACAAGAGATGAAAGTAACTTTCTCTGAATCACACAGAGAACTTGACCTAGCTTTCCTAGCAACAACAGCAACACTCAATCTCCTAGAAACCCTCTTAGGAAATGTTATTGCTTTACCCACACTAGGCTTTTAAAAGCTCTTTGAAGAACATTCAGAGAACTTCTTTGCAAACACGACATTAGGACTCTAGCTCTCAAAAAGGTGATTTCGAAGTTGAACTGTAGTTCTTTAAATAGGGGTTTCAAAAATTAGGTTAAAAGTTGAACGAACATGTTCCAATTGCTAAGGATAATCGATTATCACTTATGATAATCGATTATTCCAATAGGTTTTCGAAAAATAAAAGTTTGCACAGATAATCAATTATCATTAGTGATAATCGATTATCACTGCAGTTTTTCCAAAGATGAGAGAACCTAGAGAGATGAAGTTTATGCTACTGATTCTAAGTTAAGTAAAACTACTCTACAACAACACTTAATTTATTTTACAAGATAACTTTAAACATTTAACAATTTGTCTTCATTCTTGCTTGATCATCATTCAAAAGCTCTAGGCTTCCTTCTTTTGCCAACATTTTGGCTTAGCCAACAGTCCTCTACTAAGCATTAAAAACACACTACTTTGGTACTTTAAAGATACTTTTAATATATTTTAAAACTTCAAAATTAGTGGCCATCAGTGTATTTCAAACGTACAACAGATGAATAACACGGAAAAATCTAACAAAGAATCTAAATTTTTTAAAGGATGAAAAAGAAAAACTCGAGATGCTTCAAAACCACCTTCAAAAGGACATATTTGTTCATTGACTATGACAAATAAATAGCGTTCAGAATAATTTTAAGGTTAAATTACCATTTTGTCCCTCTATTTGTCATGAAATTTCAGTTTGGTCCTCAAGTTTTTTATTGTCTCAATTTGGTCCTCATTTTCTTAAAAATGACTCAATTTGGTCCTCACCGTTAACTTTGACCAAACGGTGTTAAAGTCAACGCCACATGTCAATTTCTGTTTTTTTTAATTTTTTAATTTTTTTTAATTTTTTTTTAATTTTTTTAAAATTTTTTAAAATTTTTTCTTTTTGACACGTGTCACTTCACAGTTGTGCCATGTGTCAAAGTGACTCAATTTGGTCCCTATATTTGTTTTTAGTTTCAATTTAGTCTCAATTTTTGTAAAAATGAAGCAATATTGTCCTTCCTCAAATTGATACTAAATTTACCTTTCTATAAATTTTGTGGTGATATTCTTAATAAAAATAACGTTTTTATTAAATATTTCTATAAATATTTTAAATTAACTTTAAATTCTACACAAAAACATTAGACTTTAATTTTGTTTTGAACTTGAAATTTAGTTCCTAAACTTATGTGTGACAAGTTATTTGATTTTTAATCTTTACTAAGTTTGTATAATATGATACACTTGATGCCTTTATATATGATGACAAAATTGTTAATTTTTGAAATTAAGTTTGAGGTTTAACTTTGTTTAATAATAAAACAAAAAAAAAACTTATTTAAAAATATTTCTACAAATATTTAATAAAAATGTCAATTTTATTAAGAATATCATCATAAGTTGTATACAAAGATTAAATTGAGTCTTAATCTAAGGAGGGACAATATTGCTTCATTTTTGCAAAAATTGGGACTAAATTGAAACTAAAAACAAATATAGGGACCAAATTGAGTCACTTTAACACGTGACACAACGGTGAAGTGACACATGTCAAAAATAAAATATAAATTTAAAAAATTAAAAAAAATCAAAAAAAAATCAAAAAAAATCAAAAAATATTAAAAAATTTTAAAAAAACCAGAAATTGACACGTGACATTGACTTTAACACTGTCTGGTCAAAGTTAACGGGTGAGAACCAAATTGAGTCATTTTTAAGAAAATAATGACTAAATTGAGACAACGAAAAACTTCAGGACTAAACTGAAATTTCATGACAAATAGAGGGATCAAAAAGATAATTTAACCTAATTTTAAATATAAACTTCCAAAGTTGTAATTACTACATTCACATCCTAGTGAAGCCCCCAAATTTGATAGTAGTGAATTGGGTAAAAAAATCAGAACTAGAGAGGCTTTGGCACTAGAGGTATGTCCCTTTCTTAATAGAGTTATGTCTTCAATGGGAATTAACATAAGAGTGGAAATCAAATAAAGAACATATGTATTACTTAAGAATGGAAAATATGAAAAAATGGTTAAGAGAGCTTAACTATCCCTTGGCTAATTCATTCATTTCTATGGATTCTTACATCACTAAAATACAAAAAGATGTGATGATCCACACGTAGATGTCAGATAGGTAATACAAAAGATGAGTTAACTAATTCTAACAGTTAACCCATAAGTTAAGCAATTATGACAATATTCTCTTTTACAAAGTCATTTATGGTTTTCTCGAATATTCTTTTAGTGTCACCCATTCTTAGCAACAACAACTGAAGTTATTTACAAGAAAAACTCTCAAAACAAAAGTTATACAAATAAGCACTCATTGTTGATATAACTTTCTAAAGTAAAGAATTTACAAAGATTGGTGCACTCTTTATCTCATTATAAGACTGTCTATTGATATAACACTTAATAACTGAAGAAAAAGCTCATGCAATGAGATCCTTAGTTGGCTCTAGATAACTAAAATCTGATATTTATTATCATTAAAACCATATGGTTTGTCTTGTCAAAACAGTTTCGTTCTATGAAAACCATACTGACATTGATCAAACTATTGAGACAAATTTTCATTAAATTGTCTATATGATCATATCATCTTGGTCTGAAACTAAAACATAGGTTCATTCATTGTGTTTACTTTGCAACAAGTCAATTTTTTTCATAACATGAGTGAATTGAGTTGTGAAATCTATAACTAGGTTATATACTTGTTAAAACAAGAATGGGAAGAGGCCTACTTGTTCCACAGCATAGACGGTAATTTCCCATGAATTCAAATTATTTATTTATTTTTATATTTTGATGGATTCTTTTAAGAGTTTCAGTAACACAGACATGTTTAACATATGTGGAATTATAATCATATACATTGAAAAGAAAACATTTATGTTCCTGTAGAGAACAATTAAGATAAGTTAGGCACAAGCGTCACCTTACCATGTAGTCCGCTATCTTCTCAGTTGGCCTCTTCCCTGTTGATACATGTTAGCTTGGACCCAGGAGGGGTTACCTGCAGAAGAGTCTTAAGTAAGTCAAAGTTCTCCGAAAGTCAAATCAGTGATTAATGAATGCGTACCTTTAAATGATGGGGGCCATTTCATGGGCTGGGCCTTGACTTGGGCTCTAAGTGGGGCTTGTGAGTGGGCTAGGGCCCAAATCCAGGCCCTTAAGGTTTATTGGACGTGGACGTCTCCATTATGTTGAGTTCATTAGAGTGGTTGGCCTGGGTTCTAAACTTAGCGGATATGCTTGAGTGGTCGGTCTAGGTCAGATATTTGTCTTGATGGCTTACGTTGGTGTAGGTTAGGCTAAGCCGGCCTAGGCTGGATACTTGGCTGCCTTGATATGCACATGGTTTACTTGTTTGGTCTAGTTTGGCTAGGTGTGGTACACTAGTCCCCCAGCCTTGTCCGATAGGAGTTGTCGGTCAAGGGTGATATATGTTAATATGCTAGCGGAACCGGCTAGGTGTGATACACCAGTCCCCCAGCCTTTAAGTGTGGTGAACAGTGTTAAGGCTAAGAAGTTGTAACCGTCAGAAGGTAGGTGAAGGGGTATCAGTTGGTCAAATCGAAAAAGTTTTGGCGCCGTCATTTTGAAGGGTCATATCCTTCGTAATGATGGTGTCGATTGGTCTGGGGTATTATTTTGGTGGGAAGAATTTCGTCGTTTGAGATCGTGAACTATAAATGTGGATTTGAAAACAGATGGGAGGTTACTTGTTTCATTTGCGAGAATTCTGAATCCAGAGACCTTGTGCACGTAATATTGTCCGACTAGTTCCCACTTTCGACCGACATCTTCTCGTAAAAAACAAAACCAGGTATGTCTAGTAGTGATAGCATGTCTATGTTTAGTAGTAGCGAGAGTACTGAGTCGGAGAGGAGTAAAGATAAGCGGCTTGGTGACGAGGGTACGAGTTCTATGGTTGGTACCAGTGGGATGTCTGTGGAGGTTGTGAGGGAGGTTCGGGAGGATCCCCCCGAAGAGTTAGAGGAGAGCAACTTGCCGACGAAAGGCGGCTACGGGTGGGTGGCTAGTGATGTTCGTGATCAGTCGTCTTTGTTTAGGTGGTCACGCTTACTGAACTTTTGGTTGAATTGCACACCTGTTATCTCTAAGGGTGTCAATAGGGGCATTGTTTCTTTGGAGAGGGTCAGCGTTATCGACCGGGTATGCCACGGGCAGGAAGGGGCTACCGAAAAGTTCTTCTACATGTACATGTGCCACTTCTTTCAACTTCATGTATGATTGCCGCTAGACGATTTTACCATGGGCGTGTTACGGGCGTTGAATGTGGCACCCACACAGCTGCATCCGAACAGTTGGGCTTATTTACAGGCCTTCCGCATCCTGTGTCAGTCTTTATACTTGGAGCCCACTCCTTACGCTTTTTTGTATTTCTACGATACTAGACCTCGGCGACCGGTTACTTGGCTATCCTTGATAAGTCGCCCTAGCATTAGCAGACTGGATGTCTTCTCCCAGTCTTTCAAGCATTTCAAGGACGGGTACTTCAAAGTCGTCGTCAAGGAAGGAGGTAAATCTCACTTTTTGAATGCGGATGGGAGTACCAAGTTTCCCTTTAGCTGGACCAACAATCCTTCTCGATATAAAGACATGGGAGTGGAGGAGTTGTCGGCTGGTGATAAGGAGGTGGTGGGGATGTTGTTGAAGTTTGTGGATAAGTTGCCCACTAAGGGCCTAGTTAGGGTTTATAATTCGGTGCATCCGATAATAGATATTGAAGGTATCTGTTTATTACTTAAGCTGTGTTAATAATGCTAAGTTGTTTTGATCCAAGTCGTGATATGTTATTGCAGGGCATATGGCGCAATCTGGCAAGAAGAATCTACCGCTCTTTCAATCATTGAGGAAGGAAATGGCCACTAAGGCCAAGGCGGCTGGGAAAGCTGATGTTCCCAACCTACAGGAATCGGTGGTGGAGGTGCACGTACATGGCGGGACCAAAAGGAAGGTTGAGCTTCCGCCTCGACCCGGGAAAGGTAAAGATGTGAAGAAGATAAGGGAGGCTCTTCCTGGAACAGCTAGCGGGGCGGGGTCGGCTAGTGGGGAGAAGGGGCCTGAAGTCGGGTTGATCGAGTTGCCGGAGATATCCGTTAGGAAGGATATCTCGATCGACCTCCCAGATACCGTTGTTAACTCTATTGATAAGATGGACCTGGATCATATTGTGAGAGCAATGGTCGAGTTTGGGAGCAAGGCCTTAGTCCTGAGCCGGCGTGTAGGGTCTCTTTATAGGAGGGAAGTAAAGGAGGTGGGGGAGTTGCAGGGTAAGGTGGATAAGCTGGAGGAGGAGAAGGCGACTTTAGAAAAGGAGAAAGAAGGCTGGGAAGCGGAGAGGAAAAGGCTCGCAACATGGAAGGTGCATTGCTTGGATTCTGAGGATAAACTGAACAAGCGTATAGGGGAGTTGGAGGAAGACTATGAGGACTTGAAGGATAAGTATGACGGGGCTGTTGGGGAACTTGATGATCTGAAGAACAGCGTCATCCAGGAGCAAATCAATGGTTTTGAGAAGGGGTTGCGGCAGGCGGCCTTCTTCCATCCAAATGTAGACGTCTCGGATTCAAGGTTCGATGTAGATAAGGACATAGTTGATGGAAAGTTGGTGAGGGAGGATGAGGGGGATGCTGAGGAGGTGGAGGAGAAGGCGACAGAGGAGGAGAGAAAAGCGGATGAGGCTGCAGAGGTGGCCCATGATTTAGCAGAGTAGGACATTGATTTCTTAAATTTGTAAAAGTATTATTGAGCCTATGTCTGTATTAGCTGGTACAATATGTTCGTTGCGTTGGTACATTTATTTGCGTTTATGCTTAATGCGATTAGTTTCTGTATGTTATTGTGTATATCGAATTTTGACGATTTGTGGTGTATGTTATGTACGGCGTAAGCGATTGTATGTTAAAGGTGTTCGACCAAGGCCACTTACTTGGGGTAAGGGTGGGGAACTTAAACGAGTTAACATGAGTAAAGGGTGTTCGACCCAGGCCGCTTACTTGGGGTAAGGGTGGGGAACTTAAACGAATTAACCATTAGTAAAGGGTGTTCGACCTAGGTCGCTTACTTGGGGTAAGGGTGGGGAACTTAAACGAATTAACCATGAGTAAAGGGTGTTCGACCCAGGCCGCTTACTTGGGGTAAGGGTGGGGAACTTAAACGAATTAACCATGAGTAAAAGATGTTCGACCCAGGCTGCTTACTTGGGGTAAGGGTGGGGAACTTAAACGAATTAACCATGAGTAAAGGGTGTTCGACCCAGGCCGCTTACTTGGGGTAAGGGTGGGGAACTTAAACGAGTTAACCATGAGTAAAGGGTGTTCGACCCAGGCCGCTTACTTGGGGTAAGGGTGGGGAACTTAAACGAATTAACCATGAGTAAAGGGTGTTCGACCCAGGCCGCTTACTTAGGGTAAGGGTGGAGAACTTAAACGAATTAACCATTAGTAAAGGGTGTTCGACCTAGGTCGCTTACTTGGGGTAAGGGTGGGGAACTTAAACGAGTTAACCATGAGTAAAGGATGTTCGACCTAGGCCGCTTACTTGGGGTAAGGGTGGGGAACTTAAACGAATTAACCATGAGTAAAGGGTGTTCGACCCAGGCCGCTTACTTGGGGTAAGGGTGGGGAACTTAAACGAATTAACCATGAGTAAAGGGTGTTCGACCCAGGCCGCTTACTTAGGGTAAGGGTGGGGAACTTAAACGAATTAACCATTAGTAAAGGGTGTTCGACCCAGGCCGCTTACTTGGGGTAAGGGTGGGGAACTTAAACGAGTTAACCATGAGTAAAGGGTGTTCGACCTAGGTCGCTTACTTGTGGTAAGGGTGGGAAACTTAAACAAATTAACCATGAGTAAAGGGTGTTCGACCCAGGTCGCTTACTTGGGGTAAGGGTGGGGAACTTAAACGAATTAACCATGAGTAAATGGTGTTCGACCCAGGCCGCTTACTTGGGGTAAGGGTGGGGAACTTAAACGAGTTAACCATGAGTAAAAACATAGAGTCATAAAGTAGGGAACCCTTCTTTTTATTTATTGAATAGGGGTGCCTCGTTAAAACCTCCTTGGCCAAAACCCTCCTTAGGGAAAAAAGACCAAGTGAGGAAAAAGAGTACACCCGGGGTTACAAGTATTGGTTCGATTACAATACACATTTAGCTGAAGTAGAACTTG
>Ga0214542_1006264_pt1 | contig 21844 bp, 12 predicted proteins | sample CNSS1metaG_FD_160096 | JGI IMG/M metagenome (GOLD analysis project Ga0214542, IMG submission 160096) | Root nodule microbial communities from cowpea collected in UCLA plant growth center, Los Angeles, California, USA - CNSS1 | ecosystem: Host-associated > Plants > Roots > Nodule | place: USA...
ACAAAATTGGGATTAAGGGTTTCAGAATTAGGGATTTAGGGTTCTGAATAAAAATTAATTAAATTAACCAAAGACAAACATGAATCAAGTATGGGTGGCTCTGATACCACATGTAAGCATAAACGCAAAATATGATCCTATTATTGATTCTAACAATCAATCATAAACAATATCCCATACTGATAATCATGGTGTAAAAAAGTAAACGGAAGCGTACCTGAATTGGCCATAACAATAATATTAGAGTAAAGTACTACTGATCAGTGTGATCTTCCTCCTGTAGAGCACCTTTATTTCCCTTTGGGTTTTCTCTCTTGATGGGGATAGGGAGAAAGGAACCGGAAGAGTACGTTATGACTTTGTGTGTGCTCTCAGAAGGGGACCACGACCATTTATAATCTGAATTACTTAAGTTTTAGTATTTCTAATTTGGCCCCTCATTAAATTAGAAATTACTAATTGGTCTCTACACAATATTTATTTTCATGACATATGCCTTTAGCCAAATCTTTAATTTAGTCAGATCACTTTATTATTTGGCTTTATAAATAATAGCCCTAACACATTTAATTATGTGTCATATATATGCATGACCCAAAATTACTAATACTTAATTGAGTCAAAAATACAAATATAGAAACTAGATTAAATAAAGACATTATCATATGACATTGACTATGATACCATAACACAACAATAACCTAACTCGTGGTAAATATTTTTAAAAATAAATTAAAGATACTAAAAATTGATATTGATATGTGACATATATCAAGCAGAACGAACTAGTTTAATATCTTTAAAAATTAGAGAACCTGATTGGTTCAAATAATAATTATGATTTTTTGAATTTTTTAAATAAATTTGAAGACAAAAAGTATAATAAACTAATATTTTTTGTTTGGCGTACATGTTAAGAACGTGATATTATTGAATAGTTCTGCCTTCGTGATTTCTTTTTTACGATAATACTTATTTAATTAAAAGTATTTTTAAAATATAATATAGCATGTTCCAAAATAAGATCACGTGGAGCCTAAAATATTTGGTCTAATTATAGAGATAAAAAAATGATAAAGTTTCGCTATCAAACGTGAGAATGAACAGAAATGAACTCTTGTTGGAGAGGAAAAGCTAATGAGCTAAGAAAGCACCCACAGATTAAAATTTGGCGTCTTGGAATCTCAGCATGTGACACTGAATTACTCAGTTTCGCCCAAACAGAACGGTATTGACCTATCCCTATCTTTTTCAGTGTTACAGTTGTTAAGGCTTGTGGTTTTGGATGCCACCAAGTCTATTAGTTATTTGCCACGTTCATATCAAATTTAATATTTAATTTTTATTTTGGTTTTCTTAATTTTAAAATTATAAATATTCTCACACATTCAATAATTTTATATGACTTAGCAGAAATTAAAAATAAAAAAAATTTCAAAGTTTAAATATTTCAAATATAATAATTAATTCTAATAATGTTATCTTAGCTAATTTGAAATTAAAATATTATCTATGTATCGTAAATAAAATGAATTCATTATAGTTTAATTGATAATAATTAAATAATTTTATTTTTATTCTAATATAATATATTCAATACACAAAAGTTTTCATAATCTTCTGATATTAAAATTAAAATTTATTTAATAACATTACGCATTATTCAACCTATTTATACACTTTTTTACCACTAAACTAGTTTGTGAATTTTATCCTTTTAACTGTTTTTTCACACATGATACCATCATTGTTTTAGTTTGCGTGTATTTTACTCCTACTTGTATCACTACATTTCTTTTCCCTCAAATCTTACATATTTTAGAATTCTATTATAGAAACCAACAAAACTATTTATTAATTTGTAATTGAATCACATTGTATTGTGGTAAAAATTTAGAATGTCATTATATAAATTTATTACTTTAGATAAATTATATTTTAAAATTATCTTATTATATAAAGTTATATGTCCTATTAGTGAAAGAATTCGTTTAGAAAAAAAATATTGAAAAATAATATAGGGGTAACAATAAATTGAAAGAGATATGTTGTTAATAAGATCAAGTAAATAAATAAAGATAAAAATGGAGATATTTGAGATGGCTAAAAAAGAAAAATATTTTAGTCCAATACTAAAGATAAAAAATAGTCTGTAATTTGAGATGGCTAAGGTTAAAAATAGTGTGTAAAATACAAATCCAAAGATAAAAAAAAGGGAAAAAAAAAAAGAGAGATAGCGATTGGGAGGAAATACTAAAGTTTTAGTTATAACTTGAACATGAAAAATTCGAAATCTATTATTTTAGTTCTTGAATTTTAAGTTAGTGAGTTTTAAACGAATAAAGATTTATAACAAGAAATATTGTAGTTTGTGTTATGCTTAAGATAAAAGCAAGAATTAATTTTTATGTAATTTTAACATATTCAACTTTCATGCATTACTAAAAATATTATATTTCCTGCCAATTTTGTTTTAAATTTTTTTTTTAGGAAATACTTATAAATTTTGTTATGGAAAAAAAATTGCAAGAAATTGCTGTCTATTTTTTTGCAAAATATTTTGTATAAAACACTTTTCGCAACAAATTTTTTAAGAAATACTTGCAAATTTTATAATTTTGTAAGAAATAATTACCCACGAAGGAATTACCTACCAATTAAAATTTTTAGTAAAAAATAGCAGGGAAAAGTCTTTTCTTACAAATTTTTTTAACAAATTTACAAGAAAATTCTCATGTAATATGAGAATTTGTAGTAGTGATGTTTTTAAATAGTTTTAATAAGTAATTTAATTTTAATTTATTAAAAAAATAAAGATAAAAATAAAGAACAACTTTTTTAAAGTTATTATTAGAATAACTTTATCTTTCTTTATCTGGTAAATATTTATTTGAGACATAAGTATTCATGGGTAATAAAGTTCTCGCATCTAGATTTTAATATAAGTGTATATTGAGTACTCACAATCGATAATATCAATATTTTTATATGCTAAAGATTTATAGTAAGTAATTGGATTTGAATAATAAATTATATAAATTTACAATGAATAGTTTTAACACATATAAATTATTTTGGAATTTATGCTTAGCCTTTTATGTTATGATACACTCTTAATTTTAATAATTATTAACTTTTTAAATATTAAAATTATATTTAGAAGTAAATATGAAAAGGAGACACGAATAGAGAGGTTACAAAACGTTCCAAAAACAGGTTCCTATTGAAGAAAAACTTCAAAAAGCATTTTGTTAAAGAATAACTTCTAAAATAGGTTTTTAGAATAACTATTATAATTTACTAGTGGAAATAAATGCTTTACGTTCATTTTTTTAATTTTAAAAATAAATATAAATAATTTTAAAATTTTATTATAAATATTTTTCATTTATTTTATGGATAATATTTTATTAAAGATACTTATTTTATCTTAAAAATTATTAATTTAAAAGAAAAGTTAAATAAACGAAATAATTATATTTAAAAAAGTGTTACTTAAAAGAAAAAAAAAATAGTAAAACAATTGTTTAATTTAAAAAAAAAAGTTATTTATTAAAGGGTAAAATTGAGGATAGAAATGTGGACACCGAAATGGGGTATTTGTCAATGGAAGTGGTGAGAATTAGAAGAGAGAACTTGGCTTCCTTACTTAAAAATGCTAAGTATCATGAGGTATTTATACGTGCTAGTGGAGAGATTTAGAGGTGGCAAAGTGGGGAAAGAGACCGGCTGGGTCAGGATATTCAACCCATGGCCTGTTTCAACCAAGCTAGTTTAGCCTATCAGCCCATTAGGTTGAAGGACGGGTTGGCCGTAGGTTGGCCCGAACTTGTGAGTTCAAAAGAAATTAGGCTGGCAGGTTTGGCCCGTAAATGTGATTAGTTGGAGACTTTCATGTGTGGTGGTGACCTTTTCTTCCACAACTCATTTTTTTCATTCCATAAAAAGCAATTTCATTTCATAAACGCGCAATAGAGTGACTAGCGATGGTGACGACATGACCCACAAATGAAGACGACAAGCGCCGACCTTGACGAACGCCGACGATGAGCAACCTTTCTCTCCCACATCTCATCTCCCTCAACTGAACCAAAGACGTGCATCAAGTGGAAAGTAACAAAGGTTGAAGAAACATTGTTGTGACCCATTAAGGAAGAAGACGAGGGGCGACATTGAAGAAATTGCTGGCGATGAGTGATTGACGATAATGACGCATGTTCATTCATAATTTTTGATTTCCTCCCTTTATGCCTTAAACTATGTGTACTAATTTGAGTATCTACTTGCTTCAATTTTTGATTATTTTTCCTTTCTCTGCCCTAAATGTTGTGTAATGATTTGATTTAAGTATCTGGTTGCTTCAATTTTTGACTTTTTTCCCCTTTGTTGCCCTTGGTGGTCTCTGGTCTGTTGTGTGCTGCTACTGCTATTATTGGTTGTACCCCTATCTGATGATTATTTTTCAATTTTTATTATTGTATCTTCTGATTGTTTTGGTGCTCTGCTACTATTGTGTTCCCCCTATCTATTCATTGTTTTTCCATTTTCAATTGTTCTATCTGGTGATTGTTATGGTGCTTATTACTATTGTGTTGTATTATATTTGTTATGTCCAATTTTTCATTTCTAGTTTTGTGTATTGTATCCTCATTTATTGAATTGTCTTTTCATTTGGTATTTTTGTTTAGGTGGTGGAAGATGCTACCAAGCTCCCGAGGCAACAAATACAACTAGGCTTGAAAAGAATGGGTTAGATTGGATGGAACTCAAGTTTAAATTCATTAACTTTTTTGTTTGTGACTTTGTCAAAAAAAGACATTTTTTTAAAAGAAAGGACGGACTAGACGGGCTGACCCGTTAGCCCGTCACGGGACGGGACAAGTTGAAGTTTCTAACCCGTTTTCTCTAAATAGGCTGACCCATCATAACTTGTTTTCAATGGGCCAAAATCAGTTCATGCCAATATGGGTCGAATTGGCCCGTTTTGTCACCCTTAGAGAGATATAAACTCTTTTTAGGAGCTTCTCTAATTAAAGCTCTACTATGAAATTTTCTACATCTTTCTTAATTATAAACTATCTAGATTTTCTAGACCTTACTTATGGAAACTCAAAAGGCATTCTAGACTTTTCTTTATTTCAAACAATAACATTGCTCCCGCTTAATTTGAAATTTTCTTTTGCACACCAATCTTTGCTTTTAGCCTTTGAAACTCTTCAAACTTTAGTGGCTTTGTGAAGATATTTGCAACTTGATCTTGAGACTTGACATACTTAAGCTCCTCTTCCTTTCTAGAAATAGATTTTCTTATGAAATGATATCTCTTGTCTATATGCTTGCTTTAATCATGAAATACCATATTCTTTGTTAGTGCTTATGCAGGCTTGAAGCCCTTTACGACAAGTCATGCTTTGTATTTTTTTTGTCACCTTTCCACTAACATTCTTCTTACCCTTGTACACCCATTTTACTTTAATTGCTTCATGACCTTTGGGAAGAGTCGTTAGTTCCCAAGTGTCATTCTTCTTGACTGAATTGATCTCTTCTTATTGATCAAATTGATCCACCTTTTTTATTTCACAACTTCCTCAAAATTCAATGGCTCACAATCCACTTGAAAGCTATATAATTCTTCAAGATTACAAGTGACTTCATCATATGTCCCTTATGTCTCTTGTCTTCCTTACCTTTTCACTAGTATTTTCTTCTTTTCCATGAGATGTAACTGATGGAGGGATCGAATGAGGAGGAGTGACATCTTGAATTGTAGTTTCTTGATCTTCTCCCTCTTCTTCAAGATATGGAATAAAATCGTAAGTCTTTTCTTCTCGGGCATCCTAATTCCATGTAGCTTCTTTATCAAATCAACATCACGACTTACTACTACTTTTTCATTGCTTGGATTGTATAATTTGTAGCCTTTAGATTGAGCGTCATATGTAACATCCCGTCCGGATATTACGAATTTACTTAATAAAATAAGATATTAATATTAAATACTCCTTTATTAAGCTCCATTTAAAAAAAACATGGGGAATATAAAACTTTTATTACATCTGAAGTTAACTCAAATCCATAAAATTTAAAACTCAATTATAATGTCTACGGGTAGTAATATGAAATGTTACAAATTCTTTAAAAACTCATAAAATATAAAGCTCTGAGAAAGTCCTCTCCTAACTAGCCTCGCTCCGGCTCTATGCCTCACCAGGTCCACCTGCAACATTGACTGCTCCCGTGTACCGCGTACACAATCATCGCCAAACACAAGTAGATAGGGTGATCTAATATAATAAAACATATGTATCAATTTATATAACAAAACACACACATTAAAGCATCCTCATCCTTTGATCTCATATCACATAGCCACCACCATGTAATCCATGTTCTACGCCTTTGGTTGATAATCTCAAGCTATCATTGGTGTAAGACCCGTGAAAAGTAAGTAATTAATTAATTAATTAATTAATAAATGCGGGTAGAAAGTGCCTTTATGGCATTAATTATTGTTTGATGTGACGTAGAAAAGTACTAGCTCAAATGGTTGAGAGTACTTGGTTTGTGTGAGAGGACTTGGGTTCGAGTCATATGTATGCCAATTATGTGTTGTTGTTTATTATTGATTTTAATGATATGTATGAGTATGAAATTGGTATTGTAAACTTACATCGATTGGAGTGTATCACTAAATGTGAATTGGCATAGTTGTAGTGCTTTGGCCTCATGAGTGGAGGGTCACGGGTCAAACCTTGTTTTTGGACATAAAGTAGGAGGGAGGAGCAGTCAAAGGGCTGAAAAACCATAGTTAACATTGAATAGGAATTTAAAAACATAATTAAGCCCTTTTTCGTTTCAGTTTTTAAACTCATTATAAAGGCACCTATAAAAGCCAAATTTTAGGAGAGAAGGAGCGTTTCTGGAGTTGTTGATTTGGCTTTTGGAGAGGAGCACGAATTGAGAGAGGCAGAGGAGAGTATGGGTGTGCAAAGGGCTGAAGCAAAGTATTGGAATAAGGAATCATCTTCTTCCCAATTTCATTCCAAAATCACAGGTTAGGGGAGCTGCCTCTTTTGCGTGTGTAACTTGCATGAATTGTATATGATTTTGTGTCATTATCATCTCAATTGAAATCTCTATGGTATGAATTCCAAATTATATGCACCATGGTTAAGAATTGGCTGAGTTATTGTTGGTTGCAAAACCCTTTCATGCGTTATTGGTTTGAGAATAAGGGTTTTAGGTATGGAATGGTTAGAGATGATTCAATCTCAAGTTGGGATATTTTAAATGGAAGATATAGGACCTGTCCTAATGATTGTTGGTCATTATTTTGTGCTTGGTAATGTGTTAATTGTGTTTTGGTATGGTTGTGGTTTGTTTCGCGCAAGACCAGGAGAAGAATACTGCAATTCTTGCTCAAGCGGATCGTTCTCACCTAAGCGAGAGTTGTAGGGTTTCACTACTGTTATAAGGGTCGAGCATCTCGCCCAAGCGATTGACTGGATTTTTGAGCGACTTGGTCTCTCGCTCAGGCGAGAGACACTCGCCTAAGCGAGGTTGCGATGTGACCTGAGTGTTCTAAGCGCGAAACCTCGTCCAGGCGAGGAGTTTTGTGGGTTTGAGCGAACCAGGGTCTCGCTCAGGCGAGACGGTCTCGCCTAAGCAAGATGTCGTGATCAAGTTGGATGTGTTGCTTGCATTGTAGCTCAGGCAAGATTGAATTGGGTGTTTGAGCGAGAGATGATCTTGCCTAGGCGAACAGATCTCGCCTAAGCGAGATAACGTGATGCGGCCACTGTTTTAAGCTCGCTCAGGCAAGGTGAACTAGCCTAAGCGAGGTTGAGGGCTTAGCTTGGGCGAGAGTCCCTGGCTTAAGCGAGTTTATGCGAATTTCCATGTTTGTATGTGCTTGTGTGTGTGATTTGACTACTTTTTCCTAAGTATAGGAAGTATATGCATGTGGTGTGGTGTTTGGGCTTGAAGGACTAAGTCCAATAGGGGTTTCGGATGTGCTTGATGGTTGGACACATGATGGGCATGGAACTGGTTGAGTTCCCGTCGGCTACTAATGGGCGAGGAGTCCTTGGTATGGTGATTACATGTGTCGGGCGCACGATGGGCAAGGAACTGTTATGTTCCCGTCGGCTACTATTGGGCGAGGAGTTCATAGTATGGTGATTGTGTGCGTGCTAGGGTCCAAGTTGAGGAGGCTTGGATGATTTACTACAGATAATGAGTCTGTAGGGCAGGACTATGAGCGAGATAGGCTCATAGGGTTGGACCACGAATGAGTTAGTTTCGTGGGAGCATAGTGAAGTCCCAAGACCTAGTTCATGTATATGACTCATGAAGGTTTATGAGGTCATGGTTGGGTAATTTGAAAATCATGAAATTTTAGTTATGTTATTTTGGGATGGGTGGCATATTTATTTCATGTATCTGTTTATATATTGTGCATAGCTCACCCTTTCTATGTGTGTGTGACGATGATCGAATGACTCGTTATCCGGGAGTAGATGATTTGACAGGTGGGCCAAGAGATGCATAGACTTGGAGCGAGGGATAGTTGGGGATTTTGTTTATATGTTATTATTTTTATTTTGAGATAAATATGTAATCCTTTAGGAGCCATGTGATTATTATTTTAGTTTTATAAATTATGGACTCCAGTTTTTATTACATGTGTATTTAAGTTTTAAATTTCCCTTGTTTGTTTGGGAAATGGTATTATATTAAATGAGGCATTTATTTTTATTTTCCTATTTTAATTATTAAATATTAGTAATATTCTTTAGGGATGTTACAATTGGTGTCCAACCTACAAGCCACCACTTGTAGAACACAAGTGGGAACACTCGGTATTCTAAGCCACAACTCAAAGAATGCTCGTATTAACCTCCATCCTAAGCCACAACTCTAGGAATACTCCAACAACTGACCCTTGAGATATCACCCAAAGCCTCGTAGACCACACACATCCAAAGCAAGCAAAACCCAATGTCTGCTTCATAAAAAAAAATCGCCTGGCGTTCCACACGAGTCGCCAGGCGCAAAAGGCTTCCAGACCGCCTGGCGGGGAACACGTGCGCCAGGTGCCAAGCACCTTCGATGCTATTATTTCTACGAGTATCGCTTGGCGGGATAACCCTTATCTCCAAGCGCTACATCTTTCAATTCTCTACTGGTTTTGTAGCCATCGCCTGGCGGTCAAACGCCACCTCCAGGTGCTACACCAATACTTGTGCAGTATTGGTTTTTCAGCACCCAGAACAAGTAAAAACAATCCATTCACATTTCATATATATATATATATATATATATATATATATATATATATATATTACCCCTCTTAAACCATGATACCATTCTAACTTATGAATAACGCATGCTCAAACAAATATAACCAACAGTACTCTAACAATTTAAGTACATGATCCTATGCACCGATGCAAATTAATATTGACACACATGTATTCACCAATAACCAATTCTCCACATGTGACTAACCCAAAGGAACCTTCAAATTGATAGAGACTTACCACATAACCCAATCATGCTTCATTAGAAGTTACTTGAAATTATCAAGAGCTTATTCATGTATTTTAAAGAGTCCAAAATGAGCAATATTGAGTAATGTATATCTGTAGCTACTGACCTCCAAATCAAATCTACACCGTTATGGACCACCTGTCAAAATTTCACCTAAATCGGACGGTTAACGAACCGGTAAATGCAATTTTATGAAAACTGCACAAACTAGAAAAAAATGGTGGCGCCTAGCGCCCAAAAGTGAGGAAGGTGGCGCCTGGCAGGACAAAACTACCGCCCGACGGTTCCTGTTGCGCGAAAATTATGAAAAACAACATTTTTCGTGAACAGAACACCACGCACATCTGGTGTGGTGCCTGACGGCCAATTGGGTGGCACGAGGCGGTTCTTGCTGTTTCAGGAAGCCAGAAATCCTCCCTTTGCACCTACGAAGCCTCGACACTCCTTGGTCTTCCTCCATTGCAGATTTCACCAAATCTTCACTCAAATTCACTTACAGTTATAGGGATTCCCATCCCAAACACATTCATTCGCTCTTTCCAGTACACTTGAACCACCAATTTCCTTAGGACATCAAGAACCCAATTTCCAACCCTAACATCATCTTCCCACTATTCCATTCATTTACACCTCTAATTACATGAATTTAAATGTTGTTTGACATCAAATCATCCTTTAACAATTAAAAATTGGCTTTCCCTCCGATTAAAGTCATCCCAAAACATCAAGAACATCAAAATCGAACCAAAATTGGTTCGTGTCGCCTGGCGAGTGTTCATCACTGCCAGGCGCTTCATCCAAAAATTCAGAAAACTGGGTTGTACAGTACGCATCGCCTAGCGGCCAGGGACATGCCGCCAGGCAGTTCCTCTCCAGGAACCCAAAAATAACACAATGCAAATGAGTCGTCTGGCGGCATTTCTTCACCCGCCAAGCGGTTTCTAGAAAAATTCCAGAAACGTGAATTTTCATACAATTTGGACAGATTACTAACACCCAATAATCATATATTTCATGCAATCAAACAATACAAAATTAAAGGTACAGTTCCAGCTCCCATAACCTGGATTCCTCGCTTTGAAATTGATTACTCACGTTTTGCCTTGGTTCCACAATGATTTTCTACGTTGCTTCCACTCAACCACATGTAGCAACCTTCTCTTTCTCTCAATTAGCACAATGTATGCTTTGTTAATCCACCCCTCACAGCCCTCACAAAAACTACTCAAGAAAACTCTCTCACTTTCCCTTAATGGTCTCTTTAAACATGGCATAATGGTGGTTAATGCTGGAAAACAAATTACGAATTTCCATCATTAAAAGGTGTAATTGCCTTTCAAAAGCCATTACTTCATGAGTTTTCCAGCCCCTCTTGCCTTCTAGGGTTTCCTTGCCCTTTCACATTCATGCCAAAAGAAATTTTGGCAAAAAGAAACTTTAATATGGATTTACTAAGGTTCAAACCTATAACCATGCCAATGTCAAACCAATACACAACCCTTTAGCTAATTCATGTTTCATGATAATTTCTATCAATATAAGATTAAATTATCACTCATTATAATCAAGCATATTATTAAAAATAATAATAAAATAAATAGTATATAATGGCATACATAGGACTTGAACCTAAGTCCTCTCAACACTTTGAGTACTCTTAACCATTTGAGCTAGTACTTTTCCACATTGTAAACCTTAATATTAAATACCATAAAAACTTCCACTAACCACATTTATTAATTAATTATTTATTTAATTAATTAAATTTCACGGGTCTTACATTATATCCAACAAAGACATATTTGGCACTTCGATCATCGAGTTTGGATATTTCTTGTTTCGGTACATGAGCGTATGCTGTACTTCCAAATATGCATAGATGATTAATATTAGGCTTCCTCCCACTCCACGCTTCTTGAGGTGTTTGATCTTTTAGATTGGACATTGAGGAACAATTAGATAAATAAACCGCACAAGAAATATCTTCAGCCCAAAAGTCCATGGGCATATTTTTAGCTTTCAACATGCTTCTGACCATGTTAAGAATGGTTCTGTTCTTCCTTTTAACTACATTTTCTTGTGGCGATCTAGGAATAGTCAATGGACGAAAAATTCCATGAGTTGCACAAAATTCATTGAACTCCCTTGAAGTGAATTCTCCTCCTCGATCAAAACTCATAGCTTTGATTTCAAAGCCACTTTCTTTTTCAATAAAAAGTCTTGAAATTATTGAGAGTAGAAAGAACTTTTGACTTTTCTCTGAGAAAGTACACCTATGTTTTTATACTGGAATCATCAATGAAGAGTAAGAAATATTTATTCTTACTAAATGATGATGGATCAATTGGACCACACACTTTGACATGTACAAGTTGAGGAGGCTTGGTTGCTCTTGAAACAATTACTTTCGGAAAGTTTTTCCTTGCATGCTTTCCAAGAAGACACACTTCGCACAATTGATTGGGACTGTCGAATGCAGGTATCCCTTTTTACCATCTCCTTTTCTCCCAAAATTTTGAAGGCACCAAAGTTTTATGTGTCCAAACCTCATGTGCCAACACCATGCTTTATCTTGCACACTCACCTTTAGACATTGTACTTCAATAGTTTTTAGATTCACAATAAACATTCTATTACTTGAATAAGCACCCTAGCAATCAAATTTTCATTCTGATCTTTAAGCCACAAATATTTATCTTTCATAAGGATCTCATATCCTTTTTCAAGAAGTTGACCTATACTCAAAATATTGCTTTTTAATTTAGGCATATAATAAACACCATTAATCATCTTATGACTTCCATCTTTGAAAGAGATTAAGATTGTACCTTTCCCTTCAATTCGAACTTTCGATGAGTCTCCAAAAGACACATTTCCATTCACATTTTCATTAAGCTCCATGAACTTCTCCCTATATTCACACATGTAATTGCTAGCCCCATTGTTCACGAACAATTAACACCTTTATCTTCACCTTTTAGGGTTAACAACAAGGTTAACTTTTCTTCTTCATTAATAAGATTAGTTTTTTCCTCCATGTCATTGAGACGACACTTCCAAGAGAAATGACCAAGCTTATGGCAGTTGTAGCATTCAAATTTAAATTTCTCATACGTCCTTTCATTTTAAGAATAGCCACAACCTCTACCTCTTGCTTTTATCATACCTTCTTTATTGTTTAAAGCATTGTTACCATTTCCCCTTCCTCCATGTTCATGAAAATGTTCTCTTCCTCCTTGTCCATTACCATGTACTTTTCCTTGTTCACGTCTTCGTTGACTCTTAAATCTTCCATTATTCTTCAAAGAAGCTTGAGCTTTAAGGGCTTGCTCCAATGACTCTTCTTGTCTCTTTTTTATTCTTCCCTCATGTGCTTGTAGGGACCTTCAAACTCTTCAATACTCATGGAGTCAAGATCTTTTGACTCTTCAATCACACAAACCATGTAATCGATCTTTAGAGTGAACGAATGAAGGATCTTTTCACATGAACATCTTATATTTTATCTCCAGATCTCTTCAATTGGTTGACAATTGCCTTTACTCTTGAGCAATAATCTGAAAATGATTTAGATTCCTTTATCTTTAAAGCTTCAAAGTTATTCCTTAGTGATTAAAGCCTTATCTTCTTCCCTTTGTGTCTTGGAAGGATTTTTCCAAGATCTCCCAAGCTCCCTCCAACGTAGTAGCATAGGCAACTTTCTCAAACATGTCATCATCCAAATATTGATGGATGAGAGTAAGGGCTTGTTGACCCTTCTTTCTTGTCTTAAGAAAATTCTCCATATCCTTTTGAGATAAACTTCCTTCAATTTGAGGCTCCTCATAGCCTTTTTGTACAATCTTCCAAACACCTTGAGAGCCTAACAACGATTTCATGCAAAGACACCATTTTTCATAATTCTCATTTGTAAGACAAAGAAATTGGAAGGTAGTATACCCATTTATTGTCATCTTTCAACTTTTTTTTTCTCTCTCTCAACACATTTTTTTTTCTCAACCTTTTTTTTTCTCTCTCAAGTTTATGGATCAAACCTAACTCTTGATACCACTTTGTTAGAGGAAGAGTTGAGAATTATAAGAGAGAACTCAATTTTCTTACTTAAAAATGCCTAATACAATGAGATATTTATAGATGCTAATGAAGAGATCTAGACTCTTTTCTAGGAGCTTCTCTAATTGAAGCTCCACTATAAAATTTTCTACGTCTTTCTTAGTTATAAACTTTTTTAGATTTTCTAGACCTTACTACGGAAAATTAAAAAGATATTCTAGACTTTTCAAAGTACAATAATAATATTTATATATAGGTATAGATATATAAAGAATGTTTATTCAATTTAACAATTTTAGCTAAAATGTTATTGATTACACAATTATAGAGACTAATTTAATTAAAAAAACTGAAACCATATAATTTAAATAATAAAAATTGTAATTGATACAAAATTTAGTTTCAGGAAATTAAAATAAACATTGGGTATTGAGGAAAAAATAAAACAATTCTTTTAATATATTAAAATATAAAAACAGTTAATATAATTAAAAGTGTCTAATAAGAAATATTAAATGTTTCGTATTGATTACCTTATACTAAAATAAATAATTTATTATAATAAGTTCATTTTATTTAGTGATTGTATAAATACATTAGCAAATATTATGGGATAATGATAACTTGTCAGAAAGTGGAATTGATTTGAAATGAAGGTTTTAATATTTTGCTAAATAAAAGAAAAAGTTCAAATTTCTCATACAAAAACGGGAATAAATAGGACATAAACAGTAATAAAATAGCAACATTTTATTTATTTATTTCTGCTTGATTTTAAAGTTGTTATTTGTTGCTTGAAACGAAACATTAGTGAACAAAAATATTTTGAATAATGAATGGAAAGTTATAGAATGGGATGGAGCCAAGAAAATAAATTTACTTAGAGGTTGTTCTTGTCTGATGTTTCCCTAGCACAAGGACCATGCCAATTAGATTGTCTGAAAACTAACTAACCATGTATGTTGCTCTTCAAGCTTGCAATAAATAAGAGATATCCAATACCAGTTAATCATTTGTTTTTTTGGTAAAGGTGCAAAATTAGATACATGACTCTCACACCAAATTAGAAAATGAATATATTGAGTTTTAACTTCCACCTAATTGGTTAGTTTTAGTTTATTTTTTTAACATTTTTATTTTATTAAGTATTTAAATTTGTTATATTTTTAATTAAACTTTTATCATTTAACTTTGTTCTTAATTTAGATAATATTAGTGTTACTTTGTATTGTCATAAGCTGTGTCTTCACATCAAAAATAAAAATGATTTAATTAAGTTTTAAGTTGTTTCTAGATTTTAATATTTTTAATAAAACTCATTAAAATGTTTTTGTTTAATTGAGTGTGGAAAATCTTTACAACTATCAGCTAGGATAAGTGACAATTTGATTTTGTAATGTCAACTAAACACCAAGAACTTGATTAAAAACAAAAATGAAGTTTTATAAATCTAAATATATTTATCAAATGTCATTGTCTTATGTATCCATATAATTGATTTGATCTTTATTTAATAATATTTAATTCATGAAATGAAACTATGTTTTCTTTGCTCAAACATGATTAGTGTTCGAGAATTTTATTTACTTGTATCGTCAAATTTCGTTTTTATTTAAAATTGAAAAATCAAGGAGTTATGTCACCCAATTCACACAAAGACTTAATTAAATACATTTTTTTGACATTTAATAACAACACATTTCAATTGAAAGTTGAAAATACTTGAATTTAGAAGTAATTTAAAATTTAATTAAATCATTTCTTGTTTTTCATGTGAAAGTATATAAACACTAACCATGCAAACTAATAATCACAACACCTCACTTAAACACAAAAAAATACAAAATTATACGAAACATATTAATATAATCAATTGAAAATTATAAATTTTATTTTAGATTCTATATAAGAATTTTTTTGAATAAAATCTCAACTGAAAATAAAAAAATTTGAAACACTTAAAATTTAATTAAAATTAAAAAAAATTAAGATTAAGATGAATAAAAATTTAGAAGTTATGAAAAACTTCAATTGATTACGTCTCTCCTTTTTAAAAATTTCACACATTCTCTAAATCACTTAGACTTTTGAATTTAAATATTGAATTATTTAAATGTTATAACTCTCATACAATCTACTCTACTTATAACATTTTATCTTCAACGAGATTTAAAACACAAAATACTGTCTTACTATTATTAAATCACATAATATGAAAAATAACAATTTTTTAAGAAAAATTGTATAAATTGTTTTAAAATATTCTTAACTCACAAACATTTTTTTAGTTTTTATTAACAATCATAATGGGATTGTGATTTTCTTTGAGTAAGAAGTGTTTTTCCTGTATGAATACACTCCTGATAAAATAAGAAAAAAAATGAAAGGATTCAAAGTACACTCCTGATATCTATATATATGTGTATATATATATATGTATATATATCTATATATATATAAAGTTGTGTGTAACCTGGTCACTGCATAATCAAGCAACAAATTTGGGATTCTTCTTTTAATTTTCATGTCATTTAGAAATTGAAAGGTTGGATGCAAGGAGAAGGTAACTATCATTTCTTTTACCTTTTGTGAACAATTGAAGTTTATATAAGTGTATACTTCCAACATTGTTACTGATTGAGCATTTCCTTTTATCATATGCGAGAAGAAAAATCAGATACAGGGTCCAGAAGCTATAGTATTTGGTACACTACTCTGTTTTTTTTTTTTTTAAACAGTAGAATGGGATCCCTGGAATATGTTTCCATTTTGGACTATAAAGATAAAGCCATGAACGGAGGCACTGCAAGAACACTAATAGTTAAAGATACCCACTTCCTAACAAAAGGTTCCAGTATAAAGGCAAACTTACTTTCTGCACCATAATTCAACCAGGTAGACACATATGAATCTTGCACCATTAGAATCACATTATTATTGTTATTATTATTATTATTATGAATCAGAATCTCATCACTGTAGCTTCTTTTTTTTTCAAATTGTTTAGAATCACTAGCAGCTGAAACATAAAAATAAGATCTTGGAGAGTTAATGAGAGAAGCTGAAACACATAATTTGACAGAACCTTAACATCTGAAAAAGATCAGTTCAATGATTCTGCTAGTTGTTGAAACTGATCCAATCTCTTTCACATAATGACATAGTGACACACTCTTCAGTTACAACCTTAAAATAATAATAATAATACTAAGAATACAGAGAAACGAAGATGAAAGTGGGAGTTGTGTGTGAATGAAGAGTGTTCCTTGGCTCAGTGTTCATGCCAACAGAGAAGCATGGCGATGCAACGGCGAAGAATGTAGAATTTTGCTCGCTGCTTCTTCACCAGATGACTGCACTTCTTGCCAAAAGACTTGCAGGGATCACAAACTTGTTGATGCTGATGATGATTGCTTTGGCTTATGTTGCTTTCTTCCACTGCCATGGATGATTTTCTGGAAAAAAAAAAGTACTATTCCTGATATGTCACCATACAGCAATAATATTAAAGTGGCAGAAACATTGGATCTTCTGCTTCCACTATCTATTTATATATGTATATATGTATGTATATGTATAAAAGCACATATCAATTTGGATAGTAAATTTTGTGGATATTCTAGATGAAGTATGTATGGAGTGTTACTATTGCAACACATCAGTTGTCAGAAGCATGTGCGAAATAGAATGGGCCAAAGTTTAGTTTCATATGAATTTTACCCTCCTAAGCGCTATAATTCAGCCACCAGAGAAAAAATGAAGTCACTTCATCTCTGATTTGGACACAGGTTTCTTGTAGAACATTATTCTACTCATTCAACTAAATCTAAATGCAGATAGACGGTTTTTGTATTCTCCTTTGAAAATTAGTTTCTTTTCTACAACTCGTGCAATAAAGATTTGCATAAAAGATAATATTGTTAAGAACTGTGAACTCTCTTTAACCAATGTTTTGGCACCTTATTAGTTACACAACATTTAGGACTTGTTCTTTTCAGAGGATTTATCGGTGATAGGGAGTGATGATCGAAGAGATTTTTCGTGTTCGCTTTTATTAAATGAATAGGAATGGAATCCGTTGATTTGCGAGATATGTCATCATATTACATCCCGGGGATTTGAGAGTGATCTTTTAACATTTTACTTATTATATTACAAAATACAACACTCATGACCAAGTTCTATGTGTGTGATGAGACCATATGATTATTCTTAATTTTTTGACCTGTCCTACACTCTCTTTCCCTTTGATATTTGATGTTAGCACTTTCCTCCTCCTTTCCACCGTTATTGGTCATTTAAGAGTCAAAATTAATGACAATTTAAATATATTTTTTTTTTCTTTCAACCTTCTATAAGTTGTCTTTTAAATAATATTTCTAATACGGTCATCGATCATAATAATGTTATAATATTACAGTACATGCTAATTAACTGCCTACATGAACATTTTTATTGTTATTTTTGTTGAGAAGGAGAGGGGCCGTGATAAAATAGAGCTTCATACTTGTTCCGAAGTATAGGTGGACATAGTTTCTACTGATAGGAAGACAGGAACATGATGTTGGATTTGACAACGTTGTCATACGTTGTCTTAGAAGTAGTGGCCCAACCTATGTATGTGCCTCATATATAAATATGCAAAAAAATTGGTGTATGATGGACTTGGCCTGCTGAAACAACGTATTTATGGAGCCTATACAGCCTCTAAAAATTGTTTTTAGTTCTTAGAATGTAGTGGAAATGAGAATAATGGCACTTTTACTTTTCCTCTTGATGCCATATTTACCAGAAAATTCCTTGATCAAGTGTTGGTATGCAATGGCATCTTTGCATTCCTTTTTTCTTCTTCACCCTTCTTTTAGAAGTGTTAGTGAGATAGTGGATGGTTTTTGTTTGATTTAGTATATGCTACCTAGAAAACTTTGTTTGGGTCAGTTTATACATAATTAATGTCCTTAAAACCCTTAGGAAGAAGTAACCTACCACATAATTGAACTTTATGATCACTACCGATTTTTGCAATGGTTAGTAAATTTCCCCTTTGTGGATCCGAAGATATGTTCAAGTTCCAGTTGAGGATACAATCATAAAATACATGTTCATCATCTATCTTTGATCACATTAAGTATTAAAATTCAAGAATCTATCTGAGCGGTACAATAGTTTGATACATGTACTCAAATGAGCAAGGTATTTTAGCTAGGCATATTACAGATTAGGTGGTGAGCTAAAATTGGTACAATGTAAGAAAGTCAAGTCTAATTAGATTTTCAGTTTAATGTAACATGTACATGTGAATGCCACATACTTTACATAAAGAGTGTGCAAATGAACTATAAACCATATTGATCCAAGCTTTCATTTCTTCGACAAGCAAAACCTTTAGTCATGATCTTAGATAACTATATACAAAATCAGAGTTTTGAAAGTTGGGTCATGTTTTTAATATGTAAAATTGGAATTTTTCCTTATTCTAAATTTTAATTAGATCTCAAATTTTTAAAATGAATAAATATAGTTCTCATAACTTAATGCATTAAATTATTTTGACGTGTGAATAATATTGTAAGACCCAATATTTTTTGCCCTAAATTAAAAGGACTGCCCCATGTGAGTTGGGCCTAAGGGTTGGCCCAAAGGGAAACAAACCCTAAGTCTGTCCTAAACCTCATTCCTCTCACTTTGTTGAAACAGATTTCCTAACCCCCTTTGAGTAGCTGTCACCCTCTCCGATAGGGTTCAGCCTTGGAGCTCCGTCGCACTTGTTCGAGCCAGTTTCGTTCCACCTCGCTAAACCGCTCTAGGAGCTGCTGCCTTTCTCTGTTTACACCCAAGAACCCAGCTGTTGGCCCTTTTCCAAGTAAGGGAAGCTAGAACCCTCTGGTTGTGTGATGTGTTTTCTGTGGTTGTGTGTGTTTGTATCGGGATTGGTTGAGATTGCATGTTATTGTGAACGTATGAGATGGCTGGAAATATTATTGGGTGCGAATGTATAGCTTTTGTAGGTTGAACAGTGGCGTAGTCTGTTGATCTCGCCTAGGTGAGACTTGCAGAGAACCAACCTAAGCTCGCACTCGAGCTCTCGCTCAGGCGGAGGGTCTTAGTTTTGAGCGAGGTGTTATCTCGCTCAGGCGAGAGACGGTCGCCTAAGCGAGCTTGCGTGGGAGTTCGAGGATGGGTCGCTACAGTTGCAGCCCAGGCGATGGAGGACTCGCCTAAGCGAGTACGCGAGAAACACTCGTTCGCCTCTGTCGCGATCTCGCCTAACCGAGGGCCTGTCGCTTAAGCGAGAGGACCCCTCTCACCTAAGCGAGGGCCTCTGGCCTAAGCGAGGGTTGGGCGAGAGAATGTGTGGGTACTGTTTGGAATCCTTATTTGAGGTATTAAATACATGCTTGGTTGTATTGCTATGTTAAAATATGAAATGAATGAGTATACATGAAATGGGAGGGCGTATGAGTTGTGATTTATGAGCTCTAACTTGATGTGAGTATGATATATGTATGAGTTGATTCATGGAATTGAAATGATGAGTTTGGTATGAGTTAGACATGAGACATGAAAGGGGTTGGTATCAATGTGGCATTTTAATGATATGACACGGAGTTCCATATTCATGGTTCGAGAATAATGAGTTGGTATGGTTTGTGTAACATCCCTATTTTTAATAAACTATATTATTTATTTTAAATAAAACATTTAGAAAATATTCTATTTTTTACTAATGTTTTGTATTTTATTATGATGTAGTTTAAGCATTAAAAATATTATTAAATAGGTGTGTGTAAAAAAAAATATATGAAGAATTTTCTAAAAGAGATAAAAAAAAATAATATAGAAAAGAAAAAAAAAAGATAAGAAGAAAAGAAGAAAAGATAAGAAGAAAAGAAAAAAAAGAGAGAGAGGATAAGGTGAAGAGATAAACATGATCTCTTCATTAATTAAGTAATCATGATTTTGATAAGCACATGGTTTGCTTATATATACATATGGAATGAAGGTTACAGGAGGTGAGAAAGTGAGAAAGAAAGAAAGGAAGGAAGGAAGGAAGGAAGGAAGGAAGAAAGAGAAAGAAAGGAGAGAGAGAGAAAGAAGAGAGAGAAAGAGAAAGAGAAAGAAGAGAGGGAAAGAGAAAAATAGGAAAGAAAATTTAGAGCAAAGATTCAAAGATATCCTACTCTTCTACAACTATTATTACAACTATTATTAGTGTGCTCTTCAATCAATAACGTCAGGGGGAGTGAGGTTTAACTCTTATATATTAATCTTGATAAGCTCATGAGTTTTATATTAATCTTTTATTTATTTTGACTCATATATTATTCTATTTACTTTCATTTAACTTATTTTCATTTATTATCCTCTTATATTTATTTTATTTAATCTCCAATTATATACTGATCCTGTTTATTTATTTATTTTATTTAATCTCCAAATATGTATTGATCCTGTTTATTTATTTTATTTAATCTTTAGTTACGCACTGATCCTATTTATTTTATTTTATTTTATTTATCTCCAGTTACGTACTGGTCCTATTTATTTATTTTATTTTATTTATCTCCAGTTACGCACTGGTCCTATTTATTTATTTTATTTTTTATTTATCTCCAGTTACGCACTGGTCCTATTTATTTATTTTATTTTATTTATCTCCAGTTACGCACTAGTCCTATTTATTTATTTTATTTAATTTATCTCCAGTTACGCACTGGTCCTATTTATTTATTTTATTTTATTTATCTCCAGCTACGCACTGATCCTGTTTATTTATTTCAATAAATATATCTCCAGTTACGCACTGGTCCTGTTTAATTTATATTTTGTTATTATATTTATTTATAACGTTCTAATCCTTGTCTAATTAATTATTTATTTGAAGTTCTTGCTTTGATTCTTATTTTATCATTGTTTTATGATTAAAAAAAATGTGAAGTGAAAGTAAATATTATTTTATTCAGTAAGCTTGAATATAAGAAAATTACATGTACATTTTATTTTATTTTATGTTCTTTGTGTATAGTTTATGCAATGACATGATTTGATAGTCATCACATTTTATGACCCTTGAAAATATCCAAGAGTATGTCAGTTGAGTGAGAGTTAAGTTGGTTTCAATAAGTTGAGATTAAACCAGTGTCAAAGTGTTTGTATTTGGGAAGTCACAGTTTGGTACACTGCGGGATGAAAGGCAGGGACCATGGTGGGGTCTAAGGAAGTTTTACCAAGTAGGTGA
>Ga0214542_1006266_pt1 | contig 21839 bp, 10 predicted proteins | sample CNSS1metaG_FD_160096 | JGI IMG/M metagenome (GOLD analysis project Ga0214542, IMG submission 160096) | Root nodule microbial communities from cowpea collected in UCLA plant growth center, Los Angeles, California, USA - CNSS1 | ecosystem: Host-associated > Plants > Roots > Nodule | place: USA...
AAAAATATTAAATACTTTAAATTTAAATGTAAATTTTACAAATATTAATATATATTTTTAAAATTTTAATAATTATATTGTAATAATATTTAAATAATTATATTTTAATAATATTTAAATAATTATACTCTATTTAACAATTGAATCTAAGAATTATATTCAATTAATAATTAAATATTATAATTTATAATTAAATTTAAAAAATAAGTAATAATAATGTCAATTTTAAAAATTAAATGGTTCTATTTTCGCAAAATTTGGGACTAAATTAAACAAAAATAACGAATATAAGGACTGAATTGAACAAAAATAACGAATATAGGGACTAAATTGAAAAAAAAAATAATATTATCAGAAATCGACACGTGGCACTAGCATTGACACGTGGCACAATTGTGACTTGACACGTGGACACTTTTTTTGAAATTAAAAAATTTAAAAAAAATTTTAAAAAAAAATTAAAAATTTTAAAAAATTAAAAAAAAATTAAAAAAAAATTAAAAAAAATTAAAAAAAAATCAAAAAAACCAGGAGCTGACACGTGGCATGTATTGTTCAAAAATGTTAACTATTTAAACACCGTTAGTGAAAAGGACCAAATTAACCACAATTTGACGAAAATGAGGACCTAATTGAACATAAAACGAAAATAGGGACCAAATTGAATAAAATCAACAAAAACAGGGACCAAATGTATATTTAAGCCTTTATAAAAATATGACATACATTGGTAAGAGTCAAAAGGGTGCAAAATTGAATCGTTGAGGGTTATGGTGTTAAATGAATAGTTAAAGTGTTGCCTTGAGCATGATGAGAGGTAGGCACAAGTCCCAGTGTGTGTAATCTGAGAAAAGAAATGAGAATCTGATATAATAAGAGATTGGGTGATTTGTGTGGATTTGAAATTAATATAGTGCAATTTGTAAGGGATGATTTTGCTGTGGAGTAAGGGTTTGCATGTGCCCACAAATCTACAGTAGATACCATATATTCCCTACATCTCTTTCCACTTCCTTTTGTCTTTCTTTTCCTATTTCTTACACATCACCACAAAATCTCTTAGCTCTGTTTCTAACAGACAATCAAAACCCATCAACATAATCCCATGTTTTCTTCTCCACTTTGTTCATATGATCATTATCTTCAATAAGGTTGCTTCTTTTCTTTTGCTTTTGCTTTTGAAGGATTCAAAATTAGGGTTACACAACGAGGCAATTTGTGTTCGTTAGAAGTTCATTAATCAAGACAAACAAATTAACTACTTGATTAATTATGAAGGTTATTGCTGATAATAAAAAATTGTGAATGTTATTGGAGACAAGTTGGAGAGTTTCACGTTGAATAAAAACTAACAAGAATTTTATATATATATATATATATTATAGTCAAGATATTTATATAATATCATCAAATTTTCTATTAACTAATGGAAAATAGATTAATTATGTTACATGATTTAACTTTTTAATACAAAAAATCAGATGTTAAAAAAGTATGGTGATACTTTTGTAAATAAGAACAATTTTTTTATGTCTGACCTAAATGGTCCTATGTAAATAATAATAACTTTTATTATATATGATCTTTTGTGGTTAGACATAAAAATTCGTTTTTACATTAGGGGTCTAGGGGTTCATCTGATCACAAGGGGTCCAATGTAAATGAGTTTTTAAAATGTTGTAAGCAATTTTTCTTCACTTTTTCTTTTCCAAAAACCTAATGTGTAGTTTCTATCTTCTTCAACGATGATCTTTAGTGTGGTAGAAATTCCATGACCAAAAAAGCCCCTTTCTTCATTTTTTGTAACATATGGAGCGGTTTTGTCCGATTGCATTTGTATTCTATATTGATTTCAGTTGTCTAAATCTCTATTTTATTCACATTGAAATTATGATTGCTTTTGGAGAACTCAAGAATGTCTCCTTTTGTTGCTAATGAGTTTTTTGTGGTGGTTACTCCAATTGTATTTAAGTTTTGTCAGTAAAGTGTGTCATTGAAGTATGTGCTTTATATTTTTGTGGTTGTTTTTGGAATCTTAATAATGAGAATGCATTATATATATCCATTGTCATTCACTCTTATTTTACACATTGTTGTCATTTGTGTTTTATGTATGTAGAATAAAGTCATTGGAATTGATATTTTTCTAAATATAAGGTTTTGCTTTTAAGCCAAATTCGATTTCTTTTGAAAATAAAAGAAAAAAACATCAACATCAAATATTATAAGATTCGATGTAAATTTATGTCACTAACACAAAAAAAGTCTTTTACGTCCAACGCTTTTTTCTGTTCTCGTCTGGTTCAGGTCAGACGTAGTAACGGTAGTCGTAAATTTACATCCGACTAAAAACTGGACGTAAATTTATGTCTGACGCATTGTAGTCAGACGTAAATTTATGTCAAGCGTCATATGTAAGCAATTGATAATTTATTTACAAGTTTGCCACTTATCATTTTTTATGTCTGCTTCTAGTGGGTCAGACATAAAATCACAGACATAAAATGAATTTTTTGTGTTAGTGTGTCAGAGATTTTGTTCGATGTAAATATTTGTGTCACCCATTAAAAAATCAGATTATTAAAAAGTAAAAAATGTCAAACATAAAAAGCATTGTGATAGTGTAGAGTTGGATTGTTTTCTTAAAAAGTATTGGGAGTACTTTTTATTAACCAGGACATGTTAAGGACAAAAACACTATAAAATATTTTTCAAAATTATTAAAATGATACAAGTTTTAGAAAAAAATTACAAAAATGAAGAAATTATATCAATCTTATACGATTTCATTGTGAATAAATAATCTCAATTTGACACAACTTTGACTCAATAAGGTAAAGTTGTATCATACAACTTTAACTAAAATTTAAAAAGAAAATTACAAAATACCGAAAGTCATACCAAATTGATATTACTTCATTTTATATCATAATACATTGTATTATATTAAATTGATACAACTTCAATAAAATTAAAATATAAAATTAAAACAAAATTGTCAATGACTTCAATTTAGTAAATAAGTTTAATAACTTTTTTATCGGTATTCAGACGGCCATATTTTTTTCCATATCTCGTGAAAGTTTACTTTCATAGCTTTCGTACCAAATTAGTACATTGTATTGATCCTGTTGTAAACAAAAGTATTAGCCCATAAAGCAGCTTAAACACTATAAAAAAAATTATAACTTTCAATTAATTTTTAAATTGTTCAAAAACAAAAAGGTATTAACTTTAAATCTCCAACTCATGAGACAAAAACTAAAAACTATGTTCAAGAGTATGGCCAAATAAAAAAAAGTATATATAAGCTATTGGTTTTTCCTGTCTTACCCCTCCCCTCCCCTCCCACGTTTTACACGTGTGATCCCACGTTACGTGTAAAAGTTAAAGCTTATGTATGTTTGTTCAAATAAATAGTAAATGTGAAAGTGAAATTAATGAAGCATGCATTCAACATCTTGAATCAGAAGCAAGTTCCATGGATGAATACTATTCAAAATTCAAAATTAATAAATGTGTAATATTTATTATTCTTTGTTATCCCTTAGAGCTATAAATCAAACCTTGAAACGTAAACGAGTGAAAGAGACGCAAGATTGTGTCTTTACCCAACCAATTTATTAATTGTGATGAGAAAAAAAGAAAGTATTTTTTTAATGACACCTGAACATGATTTTAGAAACTGGGTACGTACGTGTCATAAATGTATTAGAAGTTTGAGAAATGAAATTATTATGATATGCGAAAAAGCAGAGTGGGAGGAATTAAAAAAATTGAATCACCTGTTTCATGATTTGATTGAATACGTTTTCCGTTAATAAATCATGGCTGAGTAGACTGTGATTATCTTAATGCTTAGTATCACGCGCAATACAAAATAATGATCCTTGTTGAAACCATATTATATTTGACTAAGTGATTCAAGATTTGTTATTGTTGAAGAATTAGTCCAAGATTAAAACTTAGTCAAAAAAGTTAGAAAATTTTTACCGTAGACTGTTAAAAAGGTGTCAAAATTCTAATTCGCTTTTGTCGAAATTTTAACAGATAAATTCTTTTAAGGGTTAAATATGTTTTTATCCTTCAAGTTTTAGTAAATTTTGAAATTAGTTTATCTTCGATATTTTATATCAATTTAGTCATTCATTTTTATATATGCGTGGATTTAATCATTCTTACAAAATTTTGTTAACTTTATTTGACATTTTAAACGTATTTTATGATAATATTTGAATTAACATTGAAGCGAAAATATATCAAACAGTGTAAATAATTCAAATATTGTCATAAAATGCGCTTGAAACGTCAGATCAACTTAATAAAAATTTGTCAAATGACTAAATTCACGTATTTTTAAAGATGAAGAACTAAATTGGTCAAATGTTTTGAAGATTAACTAATTCCAGATTTCACTTACACCTGAAGGACCAAAAACATATTTAATTATTCTTTTAAATATATCAAACTCAACTTTCTTCATTTAATTCGCACATTAAATATATTTGAATTGAGTTAAAATAGTATGATCGGTGATTTGTTTTTGTTTCATATTGCATGGTTGGTTATTTGTTTTTGTTGTATCTAAACATTGGAAAATATTTTTAGAACTTGATTTCCATGGTTGAACAACTTAGAAATATGATTCTAAACATAATTTTATTTCTTTTGGTCATTCTAAACATTTATACAAATCTTCTGTAACAAGAAATAATGGATTAATATTTTCACATTAAGGTTTATAACTTATCTCTAAGGAATGAAGACCGGTGAACTTGTGGTGTAAATATTAAAGTTGTGTTAGAGATATATTGGTTAAGAGAATTGCATTGAGTGGAGAATGATGAAGAAATGAGGAGTTCTAGAGTTGAATGGTGATGATGTTTGATGGGTGGAGGAAATTATATTGGAGTGGAATCAAAATGTGAGTTCTATTCATTTTTACCATCGTTGTAAATGGATATGAAAGAGGAAGAATGATGGAGTAAGAAGAAAATGAATAAAATTGTGATGTTTATCGATAGATTTTACCAACAAAATCTTAAAAATTCGTTGATAATTATCGATAGACATTATTAATAAATTTTTTTTCATTCGATAAATTTTTACCAATAAGAGTTTTATTAACCAATTTTGAACATTACTAACATATTTTGATCCTTGATAATATCAATTTTGTTTCAATTTTTTTATCAATAATTTTGTTTCAACTTCTGATAATAATAGTGTACTCGTTACTAATTATGTGGGTCTATAATACATTAATTGTCTGCCAGTAATTTACTCTAATGGCGTATTTTTCTTAATAATTAATAATATAGCACATTATTCTAACATAATTTTATTGTTAGTAATATAGAACATATTTTACACACTTTTTCATTCGTTAACAAATAATGCTTCTTTTTTTATAACAATTCGTTTTTTTTTAAGTAACTGACTTTCAAGTAATGTTTAATTTAAACAATTTTTATTAAGTTACATGGTTACGATGTGCTACACCAATATTAGGCCTATTATTATATTTATTCAAACTTAATTAATTAATGTCATTCTATAACGAAATACTTTTATTTTTAAAACGTGACAAAACATTTTTATATTGACATAATTACAGGAACCTAAACTGTAGCTGATAAAATTTGACTAAACGGGAATAAGAAACTTGCGTTTGTTGACTTTGGCTGGCTTTTAAATTTTGCATATTGAATGCCAAAGATAATTTTTCTTTCCTCAAATTGTTTACGCAATTCAATACACAGTATATCCAATAGGGTTTGATCTGTGTCAATTAGTGACTTTTGTTGCATAAACTGATTTTTTGAGCTTTAACAATGTGAAAGGATCATTGATTCTTCCTTTCAAATGCCAGATTATTAAATTATTAACAGAAAGCACTTTAAGTCACTATAATTGGATCAATACAGAAAGAAGTCTTAGTAATTTTTTGGGTTAAATATGTTTTTGGTCCCGTAATTCTAAGTAAATTTTGGAATTAGTTCATTTCGAAACTTTGGACCAATTTAGTTATTCATCTTTCAAAATACATAAATTTAGTTTTTTTCAATAAAATTTTGTTAGGTTTATTTGATGTTTCGTACACATTTCAAGATTATATTTGAATTGTTTATTCTGTTTGACACATTTTTGCTTTAGTGTCAAGTCAAATACTATTTTGAAACGCATTTGAAATGTTAAGTAAACTTAACAAAAAAAAGATGAGTTCTAATATAGCTACCACTGTTTAGTAAAACAAAAGCTATGTTTATCACGGATACGACATATATATCAGATATGATACACCAATAAGTTTATTTTAAATAAATAAGATACAGTACTAACTTATGTATATTGAAAAAATGTATCAAAATTGTTAAAGATACATGATAAATATTATATTATTATTATTATTATTATTATTACGTGAATCCAAATTAAAATCATATATATTAAATATCATCAAAATAAAAAATTAAATTATTATCGTCATAAAAGTATTACTTCTTTATAGATCAGATACTTAATTGATAATATCGATAAAATATTATATATGATAAATAAGTGATTCAAATTGAAATATCGGTATATCATAGTTTCTCGGTATCCTCAAAGAAAAAGAAAACTATGACCTGGTTTGAATCTATGCATTAACAACATAAACAAAAAGGTTAACATCAAGAACAAAGTTTGATGGTAATTGTAAAGAGAAAACTGAATATTGAAATGAGTAGAGGTCCCAGATAGGTATATAGTTCAATCTGATTGTCAACAATTCTGAAGTTGCAACCAATTAGTTCTAAGTGGATGCAGCAAATGGAGGATAAAAAACAAAGTAAAAAGAATAATCAGTGGCTTTTAGGTCAGCAATTCCATCAGCCCCCAAGAAGATTAGAAGATTAGAAGATTAGAAGAAGATGAAGAATGAAAAGGCAAAGAAAGTAAAGAGAAGGAAGCAGATCCCCAAATAACGTAAAGCAACAAAGTCACATTTTTCTCTTTATTAACCATAACACAACACTTTGTAAATGTTTATAAATCTGTCATCTGCTTAAGCAACAAATAGCATACTTTTGGTGGGGTTTGTGGGGTTTCTTGTAATTTGTATATATGGGTTCACATGTCTGGCTAACAAATTCAAGGATATTCTAACTTTCCACAACACAAACAACTCATAAAATATGACCCACAAACCATGCGTGAAACAGTTCAGTTACATCATTTCCTATCTCTCTAAACAATTAATTATAACCCCATTATTATTATAATCTCATCAACTTCTACATTGTTTCAGCTATCTCAATCTTCATGTACCCTTTCATTTGTTATTACTTTTATCAGATTTAGATCAAGATAACATATATAATTAACTCGGTGGATTGGTTATTCACCGTAGGAAAAATGTTGTTTGACATTATTTGATGATCATTTGACTCGTAGTGAATGGTAATAAAAAATAGAGTGATGTCAAAAGAATGTCAGTGTCTTTCGGTGTATCAGAAGTTAACTGTTGTAAAACTGCAGAAAAAGAAAACATTTTTCAGATTTTTGAGATTTGAAACACACACATATATCAGAAGATTGTGTGTGATGATATGATTTATTAATTACTTTCCCTTCTCAATAAGTTAGTAATTATATGGAATTTTACAGCTGGTGCTTTTCAGGGAAGGCCCTTTAGGGTACTATCAGCTGAGACAAATTGACCGAGAACTAGGAAACCACATGCAGAGTGGAACCTACTTAAGGCTCTGTTATCTTTTTATATATATTTTTTTGCTGGTGCACAAAGCTTTGTAATCTACTTTGATCAGTGTAATCAAAATATAATAAAAGGGCCCTAAAAATACCCATCAAGTAGAGAAGAATCAAACACAATAAATTAATGACCTACGTGCCACTTTAGAAGGAGGCTATATATGCTGATTGCTGAAGAGACTCAGAAGTGCCAACCTCATCATCATCCTCTCCATATATAGCGTAGCACACACTAATCAATTCTTTATTACAAAGAAACTTTAAACAAACATCTAGACTACAAAAATCGCATAAGTTACACAGTCATAAGAAAGACGTAACATATCAAAATACTGTAACATTTTTTAAATTACTTATGCAATAGACTACGGTTATTTTAATAGAATCATAGTCTATATTTAATTATAGACTATAACAACCGTAGTCTATAACCCTTCATCTTTTATTACTATGCGTAGATATATTACGGTTTATTAATTAACATTGAGAAAAAACATGGGTTAGATATGTGTTTTGTCTGTTAACTTTCAATGAATTTTGAAATTAGTTTATTTTGAAACTTTGTATCAATTTAGTCTTTTATCTTTCGAAATACGTGGATTTAGTCTTTTTAATCAAATTTTGTTAGGTTTATTTGATGTTTCGTACGCATCTCAGGATTGTATTTGAATTGTTTATATTGTTTGACACATTTTTATTTTATTGTTAAATCAAATACTATTATAAAATGCACTTGAAATGTCAAATAAACTTAATAAAATTTGATTAAAAAGATTAAATCTATGTATTTTGAAATATGAATGACTAAATTAATCTAAAGTTTCGAAATGGACTAATTCTAAAATTTACCGAAAGATAAAGAAAAAAAAACATATTTAACCCGAAAAACATCGTTGTACCAGTGAGGAAAAGAAAATATTGGAATATTCAATGAGAGGTGTATTATTTTATGGAGAATATTAAAGAAAGATGTGAATAGAAAATGTGCATAGATAATTTGCAGCCAACCTTGTGGCGCGTGGCTACGTAGAGTCTTCCAATACAGCTTTATTTAACATTTTTAATGGGAGACAATCGCTTTCAGAGATAGTCTCCAAAGTCCGTATAACAAATGGGGCAGAAAACTAATAAAAAATGTAATCATTATTGCGTTAAAAAAATGAAGTTGAAGGGTAGAGAAAGGAGAGATAAGGAGCATAGAATCTAGGCGTATATATATAACTTAACATTGAAATCTATACACAATCTGATCCAGCGATGCAATTATTCCTCAGTTTTGCTAGAAGCTTAAAAGAGACCACACGAGATCTCTGATTTCTCACCCAGAAATTAAGTGCTGGAACCATTTTTTTTGCCAGAAAAAAGGAGAAGAGAAAGAAGCATGGATGGAAGTTATTTCGGAGAAGCAAACATGGGAAATGAAAGAGTGAGTGGTTCTTCTTCTTCTTCTTCTTCAAGGAAAGGGAAGAAGAACAATCAAGAGAAGCCAAAGCAACCACAGAGAGGATTAGGAGTTGCTCAATTGGAGAAAATCAGATTACATGGCCAAATGGGTTGTGGTGGTGCTTATCATCCTCCTCTGCACGCTCCTTACCCTTCTAACTTCACCAATGTAAGACCCTTTTTTCTTCTCTCTCAAAAACTCTCAAAAACTGCCACTCTTTTTGGCTTGGATTCGGAGGGTTTTGTTCATTGATCCTGGTCAACATGCAGGAAGATCCAACGCTGCAAACACCCTATTCATCGCTACCATCTTCATCATCTTTTTCTTACTCCTCTTCATCTACCTCGTACTCAGCTTCCTATGGCTTTCAACACAACATTGTGGTATGTATGTGTATAGTTTTTGCCTTTTCTTCAACCGATCCCAATTCATTTTACACTTAGCTTTATTTGTTCACATGTGTTTAACTTATTCCTTTTCGGTTTTCTTTTCTCTTTTATCAGTGAACATCTTCCACTACTACAGCCACACACACTTTTTCATAATTTTCAGTAACTACTACAGAAAACAAATAGATATATGTCAAATTGTCCCCAAAGCAATTTGATCAAGATGCTTTATTTCTCTAATTACCATTGCATAACCCTAGCAATCTTCCCTTTGAATCTGAATTAATTTTCTCCTTATATATATATATATATATATGTTTGGTTGAATATGACAGTGCAAGGTTAGTGGTAATTAGGGTTGTGTAGATGTGTAGTTGTGTAGTTGTGTGGTTGTGTTGGGGTGTTCTGCTAATTGAAAAGCATCTGGGGCTACAAAAAGTTATCAGAAGAACCAAAAAAATGTCATTCAAACAAAATCATCTTTGTCGTTACAGTTTTGCTGATTACTTTCACATCTAATGTTGTACAAGTAATAATTCTTCTGCTGCTTCCAACATGTCCATGTGAGAGTGTAGTAGTAACACACAAACATATACATATATATATATATAAATGTTGAAAGAGTGAGTTTGGATCGTGGATCTTGAAATTGGACAACACTGTTTTTTGTCTCTGCAGATGTCCCTACCCGAGTATGAAAGAACAAGCATTAGATATGGAGATTCTCAGCCAACTAATACTGCAAGGTACTTCAACTTTTCAAACCTATTATATAGACCCTTTTGATTCATATGACTAAACTGCAAATGTTGTTGGATTTTTGTTCTATTCTTTTTTATTACTTGAAGAATTTCTAGACTATATGTTAAACTGTTTGTTGCAAAACCAGATGGGAACATGGCAATTCCACTGCTCAAACGAGACCTTTACTTAACCTATATGTAAGCAACATTTATATCTCATTGATATTGTAATCATAGAGAATCCATCATTGAATTCACAATGATCTTCATTATGGTGGTTTGGTTTGAATAATGATATAGGACTCACAACAACACATAGATACCAAGAAGCGTAGAAGTGGTTCAGTGGGTGGAAGCAGTCAGAACTCTGAATCAAGTGACACTCAAGAACCAGATTTGGAGCTAAGACTATCTCTTTGATCTGCTGCCACAGGAAAGAGTGAAAAAATTCTAGTAATTGTAATGCTTTTGTTTACAATTATGAATTGAAAAAGCACATGAACAAGCCAATGTGTTTGTTTTAAAGTTTCATACTCTTGTTTCATGGAAGATATAGATATTGACTACTCTTTGCATAAAAGCAATGCAAATTTAAACTTCTCTTTTAACGTAAATCATCAAAGAAACTCAAGAGAAGTTCTTTTTCTGATAGCTATAGCTCTTATTTTATTTGATTTTTGTTTCTCTTAGTTTGGAATCTTTCATGAATTCAAGGCTCCATATGTGACAAATGCTACTGAAATGATCATGAAAAGATCATACGGAATTGAATATATCTTCTTCATTTTCTTTTCTTCGACAATGTTAATTTGGATGCATGTTGAGTAGAAAGGTCATCCAAAACTACTTTTGTTTCAATTTTATGTTTAAGAACATCATACTGTAGCATTATTAAATCAAAATCAACCACTTAAGATATTAAGATTCTCTTACAAATATCTTAACATGTGTATCTTAACAAACACATGTTGTGAAGTAGTTGGACACTTTTTTGTTTTCTCAAATAGTTGTAAAAGAAGAAAATAAGATAAAAAAAAAGGTCAAATAATTTCTCTATAAACTAAATTTTGTTTATAATTGAGAGTCTCATAGTCTCTAATTATGCTCAAATTTAGTTACTTAAGAAGCTCCTTGTGAGTTACATAAAGACTTGAGTAATGAACATACATTAAACCTTTACCAAGATTAAAATATTAGCAAATTACTGTGCAAAAAGTGGATTTCGTGAGAACTTTATCAAAGTACAGCTGAGCTATGCCATTTTAGTAGCCATGCCGATGAAAAAGCTTATGTTATGCAAGTACAACATGAAATGTATAGAAATTTAATCAAATCAAAATACTTTTCGCTTTAACTCAAGTGAGACAAAATCTAAACTAAATATGCAAAAAATATTTTTCTTCTTGGTTTTATAATCTGTGAGTGGTGGTGGAGTTTCATTGGGACAGGGTGGCTTTGGCCCTTTGTTCCCTATCGTCAGAATCACCGATTTCTGAATAAGAACAAAATCAATATTAATGTTGTTGGTAATTAAGAAAGGTGTTTTTGTTTCATATATTTGTTTACATATAAAATAAAATTGTTTTTTATGTGCTTAAGAGAAAGAAAAAATCTCATATTTCATGAAGAATGAACTTTATTAGCTTTCATTACAAAAAAAAATGTCATTAATAACCAATTTTAGTGATTAAAAAAGTTGTTAGTCATTACAGTGACCAATTCAGATACTAATTTATAAAATAAAAAATAATTTATTACTAAAATAGTCATTATTATGAATAAAAATTTAAAATTGGTCGTTAAATTAGTCACTAATTAATTAGAGACTAATCTAGAAATAAATTTCTTTGGTAGAAAAAACCTTAATAGTTAATGTTTAATGATCAATTTTTTTTAGTAACAAAATTTAGAGACCAATTATAATTTTTTATTTATAATAGTGATTATTTTAGTAATCAATACCTTTTTATTTTTGTAAATTGGTATATAAATTGATTATTATAGTAACTAACGACTTTTGATTACTAAAATTGGTTATTAATGAAATATTTTCTTATAGTATTTGCATGAAGGTCGAAAATTTAAAACTATATAGTTTGAGTATATTGTGTGTGTGTTGAATAATGAACTTCTTCTTTCATTAATGATGATGAATAGTGATGTTATTCAAAAAAAAAAAAAAAAGTGAAGATAATAACAATAGTTCTTTGTCAAAGATTCTCATTTATCTCTCATAAAAAAGTCTGCTCCAAGCAGCCAGTGAGAAATCCGTTTCTCACGTGTGAAAGTGACAAAGATTAGGCAATGAAAATAGAAAACACATCAAGCAAGAAAAGTCTTTGGAGATGGCACGTGCAGAATGGAAGTTAATCAACGGTTAAGTTCAAGATCTTTGACAAATAGGGAAGTTTTGGTATACACATGAACTGTTAAAAAGTTTCTTAATCTGGTTACTTTCTTGATCTGCTAGATTATGACTTTAACAAGTGTCTCTTATTTTTGACACAATTTTGACTAACACAAACAATAACCTTAATAATGAAGACACATAACATTTTTCACTCTATAATTGGTGATAGCCAAGCTGGATTGTGCAGAAAAAGTTTGAACACCGTTGTTTTATTTTCTTTCTTTTATGAGCAAAAACAGAATGAACACTGTGCATGTTGTTTATAGGTTGAGATGAATGGATATTAAAGAAAGCTACTTTTAGAATATTTCCGTAACGAGGTAACATATATGTCCAGAGTGTTAAAGCTATGAATGAATGAATTTGTAGAGGCAAATGATGGAAAAACAGCTGTATTAATGTCAATCAGTGAAAAGAGTAATGCAGACAAAATAGTTAATAGAGATGATGAGTGGAAGTGGATCCTATTAGATATCAAACATGAATGATCATAAAAGGCTATGTATCTTCCAATTGATTATTAGTGCTAACTCCATTCTGATTCTGTGCATATCTTGCACATAATTCTCAAAGAATCTCTACTTCAATTTTGCTTTCACATCAAAATATATACTTTTTCAACAGATATATAAATAAAAAATGTGGACAACAATTTCAATGAAATTGCAAGGAGAGGAGTATAGAAGGATAAAAAATCACTTTTGAATGCATACCGCAAAAATCATCTATTTTAGGTAAATTATGTATTTTGTTGGAAGTCCTACATCGACTAAAGATAAGATAATTTGATGTAATTATAAGCTGATTTTGTGGGGTTGAATTAGGCTTAAAGTTCATTTCCTAATATGGTATCAGGGTCATGGTTAAAGTTTATCCTAAAGATATTTATTGTGTTTGTTAGACATATAGTTTCACCCCTATCGGGCCGTTATTGGACTAACCATTAATGTCTAGTCCCACGCATGAGATGTATATACCTCTAACTGATTTGATTGATCATGTTCAGTTGATCAGTCTCACGCATGAGATGTATATACCTCTAATCTAACTGATTTGATTGATCATGTTCTGCTAATTCTTGGTTCGTGAACTCCATATTCTGTGAATAATCTAACGAAAGACATTTTAGAAAAAAAGATTTTGAAGACCGTGTTTCTGTGAAGTGGTTACTCATGAAGGATCTTTTATTTGAAAATCATTAGAAGGTTAATATATTATTTCTTTTCATCTTTACATCTATAAGTTAATTCTAGTATATGGTATAATTGTCAAATTCTAATAAGTTAACATATAATGAATGATTTAAGAAATTCCTTTATTCTTTCATTCATATCCCTGGTCAAAGTCTTCTATAGAGCTTAAATTAATTACAAAGAATTGATAGATCATTTCTTGATTAACCACTAATCCTACCATAATTTAATCATATCCAATAATCATTCAATCAACATCACGAAACATTAGATGTCCGATATCAAAATATAATAAACAACTTGTTATAATTACATGACAATATAAATTATAAGAAAAGTCATACTAGTTCTTAGAAGGAATTTCTTATTCATAATTTAAAGTTAATATTTACTATTAAAAATTCTCCTTTCAATCGATTCGATTATCATGTTTCTATATACACTATTTATGTGTAATTTAAAAAATAATCTTTTAAATTTTATTCAATAAAAACATATATATATATATATATATATATATATATATATTGATTTATTCAACAATAATTTAAATTAAAATCATACGGAACCTATTTTTCGTTACTACAATCTCTATTATAATAATAAGTATTTAATTTTAATAAAAAATATAGTATGATATCAATAAACATAACAATAAATAGTAATAAACATAATTTTATTTTTGTCATATCTCAAATCCAACCGTTTAAGTACAGTATTTGAAGTTTTCTTTAATCTTAAACTTCACGGTTTTGTTGTGACAATAATTGAAAAAAAATGGGATGACAATTTTATTTTATTTTTCAAAGATTCAACGTACTACACATGTAACGTATTATTAAGTATTTAATGCATTGTACAAGTTTTTTTTTATTTAAATAAAAAACATAAATAGTTCAGATTAAAGAAAAAAAGAGTATAATTGAAATAATAATAATAATTCAGAGTATACAAAGTAAATATTTGAAAACCGAAAATAATATTAAAAGTTAAAACTCAATTACTTGTGATTTAAGGATTTGAAATCATAAAATAAAAACAATAATAAAAAGGAAATGTACATATAAATATAAAAGAAAAATTTTACTACAATTAACCATTTAAAAAAAGTATGAAAATAAGAAAGTATTAAATAATAAATAGGTCATGTATGACAAGAAGAAAGAATTCAATAAAGATATTTCATCATATTTAAAATTAAAATTTATATTTTTAAGATAAGAATTGACAAAGTTATATTTTTCACCTCTTATAAAAAAATAAAAAAAAAACATGTACCATATATAGAATATTTGAGCAAATTGTTAATTATAGATTTATTGGTCGGATTTAAATGGAAGAAAGTGAAGTTTTGTTCAAGTTTTACTCAATTAAATGGTGTAAATCTTTGATTAATAAATTATTATAAAATCATTAATGGTAAATATAAATGTAATACATTGCTAAAATTTAAAAGAGAAAATAAGAAAACCAGATGAATTAATTATTTTATTGTTCTGTGTAATTTTATTAAGTGTTTCTTTAATATTATTGGAAGTTTATCTACATTTATATACAAAAGGGATTCCTTTTATGTTATTTTTTTTTCTATTTTGATTCTATAAATTACCGTTTTATTTAAATTTGTTAAAATTTAATTATTTTTAAAATTTAACTATTTTTTAAAATTTAAATATTTTTTATAATTTAAACATTTTTTAAATTAAATAAATAAAAAATATTAAATTAATAAAAATCATTTATAAAATAAATAAAAACTATCTATAATTAAATAATGTGATCCTTTTTTCTTTCATTTTAGCATGGATTAATTACATGTTAATGATAGTACTCACAAAATTAAAATCAATTTCAACACTAATTCGACTAATCAAATTAATGTCGTTAAGAAATTAAAAAGGAGAATTATTTTCATCGGAATACGTAAACATATATTCTTATATAATTCCTTTCACGTGACGTTAGATAATTTATTTTTTAATCTCTTAATAATAGTCTAAAGAAACCCATATATAATAATTATTATATATAATAAAAAAGTTAAAATAATAATAATACGCAAATATAATAAGTCATAAGTAAGCTTTAAATTGGTCATTATTTATTTTAAAAGGTGTTTTTTAAAAAAAAAACTAAAATAGAATGTTAAAGCTCTGTTTTTACTACTTTTAAGCGATTTTAGATTGATTTGTCCTTTCATTTTTGTTTTTGTTTTAGTGCTTTCACCTTCTATACATTTTCTATAAACTAATATTTTATTAAACTCCTTGTTTAATTAATCTACCATTTGATTTGATCTTTCTATTTCAATAATTTTTTTATCTTTTTTCTTCTTTGAATTTTAGTATGTATGGATAAGCAGATGAAAAAGTCGCAAATATGATCGTCAAATAATTATTTTAATTTAGAAAATAATTAAATTTAAATTAATGATCATTTAATGGATAAAAATGTTTTTTTTTCTTCTGAATTTTAGTATGAATAGATAAGCAGATGAAAAATCGCAAATATGATGATAAAATAATTATTTTAGTTTAAAATTATAGTTAGTTAAAGAATAAAATAAAAAGGAGTGTACATATATATATATATATATATATATATATATATATATATATATATATATATAATTGATTATGTATTACAAAATAATCAATCTTCAACTATAAATTTTCTATTCAATTTTTTTTTTTATGTTTCAGGTAATTTTATTTCAGAAAAATATTTAAGTCAAATATAAATCATCTTTTAATTATTGAGCATTATTAAATACAATTGAAACTCAAAACCATGAGATATATTAATCCATATATTTGTTGATAACATAAAACAATTGGATATGCAATAAAAAAGATAAAATATCTCACAAATATCGATAGAAATAATAATTAATGTCGCAGTGAAATTGTGAACTGAACACTGTTTTTAAAGATAAGAAAGGGATTGTGCATCATCCTCTTGTTTCTTCTTTTATGTTTTTACTTTCTAAAAAGGTTTTGGAATAATCTTAATTAAAGCTACACTTTCACATAATCACATTCTACCTTCATCTTTTCCCTTTTATTTATATATTTTTATATCATGTCTCCATCTTGTCATACATTCTTTGAAAAGAAGAGAATCCATTCTTTCTAACTATAACACTATAAGTATATATAGAAGCTAAATATTTAATCTCACTCTATTTTATAAAACTTTTAATTGTATACTTTATCTTTAAATTATTATATTCTATAAATTTTATTATTTAGATTGATCTTATGTTTTATATATTTTTATATGTATTCTGTCGATCTAATAATAAATATGTATAACGAAATGAAAATATAATATTACATTTTCATCAATATTTACAAAAAAATAAATTAAATATGACAAAAAATGAAAAAAAAATTGTAGTAAAATGTGTGAAATTAAAATTTCAATGCAAAAATTTGTGATATATAATATATTATTATTAAAAATAATTATATTTTAAATTTAAAATAGAATTAAAGTCTTTAACTCTTTTAAAAAAAAATCATTTATACCTAGTGTTTGTAACACCTTAGTAGATTAAACTTACTAATTTAAAAAATTACATAATTAATAAAAAAGTACAAATCAAGATATTAGTATATAAAATGTATTTTACAAATCCTCTATGAGAAAAATAAAACAAGAGTTTTGAAAGATAAATAATATTGCATCAACTAGGTGGCACCCAACACCCCACTTGGCGTCCAAAACTAGATCCTCTAGTCCTCATTGTTAAGTGAACGCTCAACAAGACCAAGGACCGCCCAACAACTTGGACCCCTTGAGCTCACTAACTTGAGTTTTACGAGTGGTGCCCAACGATTCTATGGTACCACTCATTAGAGTTTTGACTCCCAAATTAACTTGAATAGGGCAATTTTAATTCAAAATAACCATAAGATAAATAAAATTGGACAATCCTAGAAAAATCAAATAAGCTCCACAAATAACCAAGCAACCCAAAAACAATATTGCAATCAATAAAATCACAATTCATAGTTCACAAATCAACATGATTAAATGAAAAACAAACACAAGCTGATCAATTTTACTATACAAATCACAATTTCACAATTAGTTCATCAAATTAAAATACAAGTTAATAGACTCCTAAAAGGTGTTACAGGTTCAACTCTCACAAGCTCCATAAACTCTACTTTACAAAAGTTGTTCTACCTACACATAATATACACTCTGATCAATGATCAAAACTCACCTTAACAATCTTAATTGTACAAAGATTCATATTGATCTCTTTAACATCACTGCAAACATATTTTTTAAAAGTTCAAAAAGAAGAACAAAAGATGAACTTAATCTATTCAAGATTCTGATTGCGTAGGATTGTAGATTTTGACGCTAGAAGTTTTCCCTTTATACATATATTTTGTTTTTTGTATAATTAGTCGTATAGTACCCAGTTTGGGGTTAGGGTGTCAAATAGGTACCCGGTTTAAAAAAAGTGTCAATTGCATTTTAACTTTTGAAAAAGTGCTTCAATTAGGTCCCTTTCAGACAGAGTTGGTCCCAAACTGAGTATCATGCGACTAATTATACCTTTGCTTTTTTATACAAATTGGAACATTCTAAATACTTCATTCTTTTAATTACATACTAGTTATTGTCGATGAAAAATTATTTTATTATTTTTAATTATTATTACCATTATATATAAGTATATCATCTAAAATTAAAATTATGGTGATAGAAATCTATTTTACAACAACTTTTATTCTTAAAAGTTAGATATGTAAATAACTTAAAAGAAAAAAAAAATAGTTGGCCTCCTCTTAGGCAGATTTATGAATCCATTCCTACTTGATATAGTATTTTTTTTCCTAAATGACTTGATATATAATAGTCCATGAGATATATTCACCACAATTATCTAAAAGTGGAGATGTTTAATGTTAGAAAGAAAATGAGTGTTGTACCTCGTGTGTTATATTCCAATGCTAGAAGAGAAAAATGCTAATTACCATATATTATAAGGCTATCTCCAATGGCTAAAATTGATGTACTACTTTTGGCAAATGCTTGAAGAACCAATGGTCATCGGAAAAACCACATGCATGAAGAAGGTTTATTAGATAGAAACATAGATCCTAGAACAGAAATTAGGCACACCCGAGTTCTTACATGTCGAATCTAGTTCATCATCCCTAGCTCTTGAGGTTGCTCAAAAAATCAAACAAACACAGTGATGGATCCAACAATGACACGTTTCTACAAAGTCCTTTTGTTTCTCACTGTCTTGTTCCTTGTGGTGAATGCGAACGAAGACAAGAACAGAGACAGAGAAAAACCGAATAAGGTTTTCCATAAGATTCCTGGACATCCACAGTATACGAAGCGTTTCACTCAGCCAGGCACTGCACAATCTGCTGTCATGGATGGTGGTGGCTTACCTAATTATGAAACAAATTTCTTAGGAAGCTGGGAATTACTTTCACCGGACTCGGGTGTTTCTGCCATGCAGATTCAACTCATGCCTGATAACACCATCAATGTCTATGATGCCACTGTTTATCGTGTCTCTAGACTCCGTTATCCACCAGGAATGCCATGTGTTCAATTCCATGATGCAAACCTTAAACGAAACGTAGATGATTGTTTTGCTCATGCAATGGAATACAATATTCTCACAAATCAAGTTAGAGCACTCACGGTTCGTACCATGTTTCTTCTTTTCTCACATTATCATTCGTTACAAAAGTTTACCTCTCCATAGGTTGTTTAATTCAAATATATAATTCATCATATTAAAAGAAAAGGGCAATAATATGCTTACATACACTGATAAATTGTTTGATGTAATGAAGAGTTATTATTTGTAGGGTTGAATTAAGCTTGGATGTAATGTTTACCATGATGAATCCTTTTTCCTTTTTTATGACACTTTCAAATGAAAGACTACCAAAAATGTTAAGAATTGACCATGGTGCAGGTGAAGACAGATCCATGGTGTTCATGTGGCGGGCTTACGGCTGATGGTACTCTACTGGTTGCCGGTGGTTTCGCCGACGGAGGAAAAACTTCTAGATACTACTTTGGTTGCAAAAATTGTGACTGGAAGGAATACCCTGAAACATTGAGAGAGGCTAGATGGTATGTCTTTATATTTTAACCTATTTTTTTGACCTACTTTTAATCTATTACTTTAATCACGATAATCTAATGATCTAATGATAATTGAAGTGTTAGGTTGAAAATGGGTTAAAGTATCCGATATCTGATCTCAATTTTACAGTGTTTTACCTTAAGACATGTTTTTGCACTCTTCCATGTTAGGTATGCAACTCAAACTCTTCTTTCCAATGGAGAGTACATAGTGATGGGAGGACGAAGATCTTTTAGCTATGAGTTCTTTCCAAAGGAGGGTCAAGTCACTGAAAAACCCTACTTTTTCCCGTTCCTCTACGAGACCTCAGACATTGATGAGAACAACCTTTACCCTTTCGTGCATCTCTCTAGTGATGGCAATCTCTTCGTCTTCGCGAATAACCGCTCCCTCCTCCTCGACCCTATGAAGAACAAAGTGCTTCGCATCTTTCCAGTGCTCCCCGGAGGTTCCCGAAACTACCCAGCTTCCGGCATGTCTGCAATTCTCCCCATAATCATCGACCCTGCTGAAACGATCAGCGCCAGAGTCCACGTTGAGGTCATGGTATGCGGCGGCAACACTCACGACAGTTTCAACATTGCTGAAAGAACGAAACAGTTCCTCCCAGCTCTCAGAGACTGCAACAGAATGGTCATCACAAAACGCAGCGCGAAGTGGGTACGTGAAGAAATGCCTTCGGGAAGAACCATGGGGGATCTTCTTATCCTCCCCAACGGACAACTCTTGTTCATCAATGGCGCACAGAAGGGAACATCTGCCTGGTGGGATGCTGATGATCCTAATTTCACACCGGTTTTGTATACGCCGGAGAAGCCTCTGGGTCAGAGGTTTCAGGTGTTGAACCCTACCCAGATAGCTAGAATGTATCACTCAACCTCTGCAGTGCTTCCCAGCGGCAAAATCTGGGTTGCTGGTAGCAACACTCATGATACTTACAGGGAAAAGGATAAGTTCCCAACGGAAACTAGGGTTGAGGCATTCTCTCCTCCTTACTTGGACCCTAACCTAGCTGCAGTTAGACCCAAAATTATCGTGGAATCTTCTGTGAAGTGGTTGTCGTACGGAAACAACTTCGACACGGTGTTCAAGATGCCTGATGTGAATCTGAAGTTGGGCCCGAAAGACGTTAAACTCACCATGTACTTTCCTCCTTTCACTACTCATGGCTACTCCATGAATCAGAGGCTATTGGTTCTTGCACCTACCATTGTTCAAAACGCCGATGGAACTTACAAGGCTACGGTAAAGGCACCGACGTTCCCTCAGGTATCTCCTCCGGGATATTACGTGCTGTTCGTTGTCCACCGTGGAGTGCCTAGCGAGGGAATGTGGGTGAATATTCTTCCGTAGACACACATGGAATTTTTTTTTTTTTTTTGTTGTTTTTAATATCTAGAGAATCGTATATTTTTGAAGAACCAAAAATGGAGGAAAAGAAAGTGGTGGTGTTGTCTCACCCTTCTTCATTTGTATTGTAAAAGTTTAAGTATTTTAGTTGAAGAGTTTTTCAACTTTTTCACCACAGGTATTATATATATATATATATATATATATATATATATATATATATATATATATATATATATATATATATATATAAGCAAGACTTGTGGTGTTGAAGTTGGTGAATAAGTCATAGTTCTACATATACGTGAATTAAGGGTGTGTTTTGACAAACAATGTGAGGTTATGTAAACAAAGATCAATTCAGACTCTTTGTATAATCTTTGTATAAATTTTTGTTGTATGCTATAATTAATTTT
>Ga0214542_1006267_pt1 | contig 21835 bp, 18 predicted proteins | sample CNSS1metaG_FD_160096 | JGI IMG/M metagenome (GOLD analysis project Ga0214542, IMG submission 160096) | Root nodule microbial communities from cowpea collected in UCLA plant growth center, Los Angeles, California, USA - CNSS1 | ecosystem: Host-associated > Plants > Roots > Nodule | place: USA...
TAATTTTTGGATCACTGAGCAGGTGCAGTTTAATCTTTTAAAATCGTGAACAGTTTCTGCCAGCATTGTTTTTGTGTGCAATGGAAGTGGATTTGAACCATACAAAGATAGCTACAACAAGACAAGGTTAGCACATGAAAAACACCATATTCAAGATAACCTAGGCTCTAGATACCAAATGATGAAGGATTATCTTGTTCCTTTTTAAGATTATTGAATATGGTGTGAGTTGATTAAGAAAGCTAAGTGAAATCCCCACTGGACATTAAGATAGCAAGCTATCTAGATGTGAAGTTTCCTTTCATATATATATATATATCAATCTTTTTTATTATCCTCCATTGAACATCTCGAGAAAAATGCTGAGATCTAACATTTAGATTGGGATTAAATTATGTAATGCAAATATGGTGAGAAGGGTGTCTCATGTTTTTATATTGCCTCCAATTCTCCACTGTGTGTGTCTGTGTCTCCCATTACCCAATTTGCCACTATTTCTTCCCGTTATCTATATTGTATACAAAACCAATTGTATAATTGGGTGTTTCTTCTGCAAAAGAGGGAGAGAAACTATTTTTTACTTTATTCCCTTTTTTCTGGTCAAAATATCAGTTTTATATGTCTATCTATGGACCCTCCCTCACCGGATTTTCCTTACTAGGTACTAGGCTAGGGTTACTCTATCTAGGCTTCAAGTCAAAAAGTAATGTGAGATTGAGTGAGGGAAAAGGTTTTCTTGTGGGAAATTAAGAATGTCCCTTGGACATTTCAAACATAACTTAATTCAATCAAATATAGACTTTATACCAATATGGCACAACATCATTGTTAATACATAATTATATTCTTTAAATATATATATATATATATATATATATATATATCATGTGTTTAATTTTCTTCCATGTGATATATGAGTATCCAAAGAAAATAGTTTTTGCAAGATATGATATATATTTAAATGGAGATAAGTTATCACATAAAATAGTTGTAGATAAGATATTGAAAGTTCTAAAAATGACTTACATCTTAATTTGTCTTCTTGTATGAGAAAAGGTGATAATCCCTTTTGTGGTATTCAAATGGCAGTAAGCAAAAGCAGAAGCATGGCAATTTAATGACAGATACATGTATCTAATGAGAAAGTAATTATAAGTGAGCACTAATTAATGAGAACAAGATTATTAGTGAGTTGAAAACCATTAGTAATAAGCATTGATCAATAATGTAAAAAAATGACAATGATTGCGTGTAGGATGATTAAACAACAAAGTAGGAACAGAAGGGAATGCAGCATAAGATGGCATATAATTGTGTTGCTAACAACAAACTATGATATTGGACACAATAATATACGCATCTCTATGTCCTTTTATGTTGAAACCATGGCAATTTCAATAAGAGTTACTAAACTATGATAAATGAGTTGAATACAAGTAACTAGGTACTAAGGTACAAGGAATAAGACACATCTCTCAAGTAAATTAAGATATGGATATAATGCACATCTAGCTAGCATCTTGTGGTCGAGTTAAATAATTTATGTTTGTATATTTTGGGTCAAATTTTTACTAATTTTCATAAATGTCTCGGTTGATGAGATGCAACAAAGAGAGGAGAATTAATTTAACTTGGAGCACCAATGCAGGCATAAAATAGTAGCATTTGGTGAAAGTTCTGACTTATATATAATAGGTTAAGAGATTTTATTTTTCTACAAAAAAAGAAATAACAACAAAAAAATTTACTATCCCAATAACGAAAAAAAGAAGCATCCCCTTTTGTTTTTTTAACAAATGTCTTAACATTTATTTACCTTAGTTTAATCACTACGACTATCAGGAGATAAAGAAAACGAAAAAAAAAAAGTTTTGTAGCATTATTGGTGGAATTTAGAAATAAAAAATGATCCAACTTTACTGCGTGTATCCCGTGTGATTTTGTGTAAGCATAAAAGGTCACATACCTTATGCATGAAATTATGTAGAAAAGGGTTTAAGAAGTAGCATTATATCCTAGGTTAGGGTTAGGAGTAATAATGAAGGAGTAGGGTGAAATTGTTTTTTGAAAACGTTGATACTAGTAGTGGCTCGAGGAACTAAAAAGAGGAGGGAATAAATTGAGTTTTACAATATGGTTACAGCCAAAATCCAGCATATAAGTTCATTGGTAATGCTAATTGATGATTAAAGATGTGAACATCTTCCTAAGGCATGATTAACTTTATGAAACAAATTATGTGGTCCCTAATATCATGCTTCCATTTGGGGGTAACAGGGGAGAAAAATGTCAGTGGCAGCAGTAACATGGAAAAACATTTGAATGAATCTATAAGGAAATTATCATCACCCCGTTGTTAAGCTAGGAATGCCTAAAATTTTGGATAAAATTTAGCAAAATAAAGCAAAGTGTACATGTTTCTGACTCCATGCTAATTGGCTCTTAGAGATCCAGAGGGAAGTAAAATTTTAAAGTATTTGTTCATCACATGACACCTTTTTGCTTGTATAAACATAGCATAGTCAATTGTAAAAGGTGATTTTACTTTATTTTTGTTTATGTATTTGTTTATTTTATGTAGAGATAAAAAGGGCATTGAATCTTGTAAAGAATTTGATTACTTTATGAGATGGTTTTGAAATGGTATATTTTGCATTAGGCTTTACCCAGGTCTGCTACAAATTCATGCAATGATGGTTCTAAAGACCCTTGAACAATGGTACTAGTTCAGCGTCCCCCACCTTGTTGCATTATTGCGTGAATCTTTTTATCTTCTTCAGATGAAAAAGTGACAGAATGATCAACATTTCTTTTTCTTTTCAATTTAGAAAAGAAAAACACAACACATACTGAAACCAGGTAAAAAATAACATTCTAGGCAACTAACACTTTGAGGGGTTCTTGTTCTTGTATTGTATTACTAATGCCATAAACCCTTTTCTCAATCAAAAAGTGTGGTCCTACTAAGCTGTCCATATTATAAGTGACTTCAACAGTACTCAAACGTGGCGATTTGAGACTCTCAATGTAGGAATTAGTCAAAAGAGTAATACTCCTGAATCAACATAAAAACCCTAATGTTAAATTTTTATCTTTTTTAATCATTTACCCGGTTTGGTTACTTTCAAAGGAAAATGTTAGGTTGAAGAGCATTCATTGAGATTATAGTTTGATAAAGGCTTAAAATATTTTTTAATCTTTTTTTTTCGGTTTATTGAATTTGGTCTTTTTTTTGTCAATTAGGTTTCTATTTTGTTAAATTATGTTAAATTTGATATTTTTTATGACACCATTTAAATGATGGGAGACGACACAGAATGGTACTATTCGCATTATGTGGAAAGTTTTTGGTTACATGGTCTGTTTTATCATCAGAGTGTACCATGTGAGTTGTAATTATAAGGTTAATTGAAAATGGAAGTTTGAGTGAAGGGGTATTCTGAATGTGGTGAAGGGGCGACAAGCAAACTAGACATCTGATATTCAAATTGGAGGTTGTTCATCATCAACGAGGTGAGTTACCCCAAACTATTACAGCATGAGAAAGAAGATTGGCAACTAGACATACTTGACGAACATTCAAGCAACGAACACAATCACTTTAGCTGGTTTTGTTATGACCAATACTTCTATAAAATGAACATTTCTTTAGTTTATTTGGTAGTGACTGGTCCATTTCATTATGGATACAAGTTGTAGTTCATCTTCCTAGTTTATTGTATTGCATGTGAGGGTCAGTTAAATTTGGACTAGTATAAGTAGAGTAATAATCTTCATTTTGAACATGTTGAAATAAGACCTTAAATAAGACCTAGATGACAACGAAGAAGACCTCCTTGTGACACAGACTCTCATAAATAACTTTCACGTCCTATTATAATGAAAAAAGTCATCATGAAATTTTTAACTACTTATATGCATTATTATTTAACTAATTAATATCACTAAGAAAATATTTAATTTTTATTCTGCCTAACTGAAGTCGTCCGAATATGATACGACTTCTTCATTACCAATATAATACTAAAGTCTCTCTAATATGGCACGACTTCTTCATTAAAAATTTAATTATTGAAGTCTTTCCATATTAGCACGACTTTGCTTAGACAGTTAATTAAAGTCATCTCGATTTGGCACGATTTTTTAATAACAAGGAAATCTTCCCATACTGACACGACTTTAAATTATTTTAATTAAAGTCGTCTTATATTTGCACGACTTCTTTATTATTAAATCGTACCATTTTGGCACGACTTATCCTTTGCTAACAGTTTAAAAAATTTTCACCTTTTCATAATTACAAAAGTAAATGGCACCATTATAGATAAAAAAGAGAAAATTAGTAGAACTCTAGTTCATTTCCCCTGCACTTTTTTCTTTTAACCTTTCTCACCGACTCACATAGCCAGCATCATTTGACCGACAACAAGATCATCATAATATGCTGCGAGATGAAAGTGATAACAGTGTGTATATCTACGCAAAGGGGTCAGTACAATGCTTGTACCTCAACCAGGACGTGTCCTTGCATGCTTCAATTTAAAAGAAGAAGAAAAGAAAAGAAAAAAGGGGAAAGAAAATAGCTAAAAAGACAAAATTTGAAAAAGAATAAAAGGGAAAAAAAAATTAAAGGAGAGGAATATTTTCATAAAGGCAAAGTTCACCTAGCTCAATGGTTGTTAAGTATTATGATACCTTGTCCACCACTTCATGCAACAAATAGATAACGCAGTACACCATTACTACAAAAGCAAAATTTGCTGTCCAATTCTGATTTCAGCAACGAACTGTCAATCACAATGCATTTTACACAATTGCCAGGGCTATAAAATATGAGAGAAAAAAAAAATTCAAGGACCCTTTGTCCTTTTTGAGCGTTGAGTTGAGACTTCATGCACAACATTATTGGGAAGGTGATCAAAGTCCTTGTCAATAATAGCGTATGTAGCCATTTGAATAAAACCGTTTGCCAATAATTTTGTACTTCAAAATACGTTATATTTTTCCCTCCTATTCTGTGCTTTTACTTACTTTTTTTTTTCTGTCTCATACCATGTTGCTTTCGCTTTCATATATTGTTTTCCCTTGCAATAGAGAAACGATAACGTTTACTTCATTCTTGGCCTGTGATCATGGAGGTTGATAGGGGCCTTCACCCTCCACTCACTGTGGAAGCCATCTTGTCGGTCAAATGTCACCAGAATAAGGATTGTGTTCATGAATGCCTATGCAGGTTAATCCATCCATATTCTACTAGAACAATCCAGATATATTGCACAATATTGGAACCAGGAATAGCCTTATGTATATATTTCTAATGCACACATCACTTCACTAACTCATACTTTCTTTCTTTAAGAAAATTATTTAAATCACCTTGCCTACCCTTTCACTGTCTTACTTTTGACTCCTGTTAATTATCTGCCCAAGTTTTTATTTTTTTTTTTGAAAGTAATGACATACACGTATTATCACACTCAAATGACTGACATGACAAGAAAACACTAATATATATATATTAGAATGACCGAAGTTTAAAGAAGGGGCTCTTCATTTTTCTGTTTTTCTTTTTCTAATCATTGACAAGAACACAGTATGTAAGGCTATGACAGCATTGAGAGGACTTAATTCAGTTTATGCATCCTCAGAAAATTAAATAAGAAAAAGAGAAGGAGAAAAGGCATTTGTATCTGGTCTGGTCTATGAAATTGCATAAAGTAGGCTTCAAACCAAAATATGTTTGCAATGAATACAAAACAGTACAGGATGGCATCTTCCTTGAAACAAAAACAAAGTAAATATGACAAAAGAAAAGTATGTTACAGCCTAAATATCTATGAAACATTATGCAATCATTAATTCAAAACATAAAATAATTGACCTTTTTTTTAAAAGAATAACAAGAGAGAGAAGTTAATGTAGGCAAGTGAAAACATTGATCAGTTAACCGGTAATTGAAGTTCATGCAAGTTGCATCACATTGACTGGTGTTCAAACATGGTCAGTGAAAGTGAGAACAACCTCTGTTAAAGGTGAAATAAAATATAGAAAATAATTATTATCAGAAAGGATTGAGAAGACAGAATCTAATTGATCTACTTTATCTTCTGGCTGGACTCAGCTTTCTAGAACTTGGTGTCAACTGATGGCAACGATAAAACATAATCCCTTAAAGATTTTCATAAGCAGGGAGCTTAGATTATAATGATTCATGTCAGGTGTTGAGGCATATTACTCCATATCATATAGATAGTTATTTATGAAACATAAATGCAAGCAGTTGATTAGTGAGTAGTGGCCACGTAGACTATAATAGAAAACCTTATTAGGCATCCTTCCAAATTTGGGAAATTGAGAGCAAGGTGCATTTAATAAAACCATGATTGGATTTCTCTGTTTTCTAAATTCTTTGGCCCCTAATAAAGAAGAACCAACCAAATGGGTGACTTGGTTGAGGCCACAAATCACATGGCAGAGCCAATAAAATGAGTTTGTCGGCTACTTTTCAGGGCAAGGATTGGGAGGCTAGTGATAACACTGTGAGCAAGGCACAAACATTTTGATTATAGTCCAGCATGTAGCAGAGGATAAACATTAATCCAAAAGTTGGAAAGCATAGATGACAAGATAAATCAAAAGAAAGAGACAATGTGATTAGCAAAGTAAGTATTCAGTGAAAATGGGTAGGATAGGTGGTTTTGTGATTCGAAAGCAACGATGTTTATTGCAAAGCACAAACTTTACTTAGTAATAATTGTAATTTTTGGTTCCTCACGCCCAATTAAATGCAATATCATGTACTAAAGTGATTAAGAACGATGAAGGAAGTTCATGTCAAATCCTAGAGCTTTAACTGGCTTAGCTTGAAAACCTTTCAGCCCATCGTTTCTTGTCACCCCATAGGTTAGCCTGTGGGACCTTAAAACGCGAATGCCCTCTTGACCTCAAGTACGCTACAAAAGTATCTCTCTTTTAGATGATGATTGCAGTCATATGGACTGTGGAGTAGGGGCATGCTTTCCTCACTCTCTAAGTTCCATCTTTCTTGTTCCCTTTTTGCCTTTTGAGTTTGTTTTTGGGGGAAAGACTAGTGGGACAAACAAAGAGATAAATATTGGGATAATATAGAGAGAGAGTGCTTAAAACCATGTAAGGTGGGGAACATATTCATATAGACGTTGAAAATAAAATATGTTCATAGGATAGTAGGCTGCATAAGACCTAAGGGCTGTGCATTTCTTGCTTTAAATGGGATTTGAGATTACATTACCCATATTTTCCAGTATAAACAGTTATAAGAGAGAGGTACTTGTACTTGTGGACCATCAAACTTTGGAAGAGATGCTGGTTTCTCTAGATAGTGCTGTATGATATGTGCAGATATAACACCAACGTTTTCCAGAATTGAAATTTGGGTGGAAAAAGAGAGAAAGAAAGTAAGAAAGAGTGGTGTGTCTTGTCCCGCTACAATTGAATTTCACGCCCATGAAGAGTGGAAAGGGTGTTTACATAATTATAATGTCATGTTTAGACCTTGTTAGGCCCCCCTCCATCTCTCTTCCTTGAGGGGAAGATGTGGCTGAACAAAACAACACCTGAATTTGCCCCCACCAATCCCTCTTCGATTAAGTCACATTTGGTATTCCTTCCATGCCACCATTGGTTTCATTTTTTTTCTCTACCAATAAGAGGAGCAAATAGACCTTTCCAGTATAAGAGTGTGAAGGACATGCAAATACGTGTAAGCATTTCCAGTTTCATAACAGGCTTGTCAAAATCTGCCATAGAGGGCATATCACATGTTTGTTGCATAGCTAAAAAGTATAATTCACTGCGTTAGTGTGACAACGATAGTTTAAACTTTTCAAAGTGATCAAATTTTGGTCTTAGACCCTGAATATTCGAGATAGAATCACACAATTTGCAGGCTGATATTTGTTGCGACAAAAATACAATCTATGATGGCATCCTTTGACCATATATCAATCTTTTGGAAAGCTAATAGGTTTTTGAGAATCTCGGTAGTCATGAAGCCTATTTTCATTTCGGTGCTTTTTATTCCATAGTGGTGGAAGCAGGTTGACTCTTCAGCCAATTTAGATGCTAATGGCCAACACAAATCTCTGTGCGGCTTTACACATTGTAACTGAATTATCCAAAACAGTTCTCCACCAACAAAATTAAGGGCCGATAACGAAGCAGCATTTATATTTTCACCAATTGTGTAGTTATTTTCTACACAGATCCGAAATTATCTGTCACATCATTAATTATAGTTTACCAAGATTTCTCACTTCTGGTGAATACTTTAAACTGCTTTTTAAACAATTTACACCATGATTCACTGTAGTTGTAACATAAGTGCATCAAACATTAAATCCACAGTATAACAGTAAAAGGCACACATTTAAGAAAACTTTGACTTGTGGGAGGTTTCATTATTCACACAGTATCTAATAAACAAGAAACAGCTGCCTAGACCAAGAGAAAGCTAGAGTTTTCCACTCTCCTAGCAAATCATTTTCTAGAAGTAACCAAATGCATGCCCATTGACTTTTGAGAAAATTAAAGATTACCCTGGAATGGGATGATAATAGCTATCACTACTCAAATACCAAAATACTTCCATCTCACGAGCACGAAGCAATAACATTAGGTATAATGGGGTGGAAGGCAACATTTATGCATGCTTGTTCATGGGCCTTGATTTTCTTCACAACTTTGGATGACTGATAATCATAAAGGAAGATAGAACCATCTGAAGAGCCAGAAGCAAGTTTTTTCCCATCCAAGCTGAAATTGCACTTGATTGGGACATGTATCGCTTATATTTGTTGAGCCTGTAAGGTGGGGTGGAAGTAAAGATTGCAACATAATTTCCATTCGACTGGGTAAAAAAAATTGAATCAAATGGGTGCAGCCTCACGCAAGGACATGCATAAGCTTCTGCATAAACCTTATTCAGGAGCATAATAAGCTAATTAAAGTCTAAATTCATCAAGTCATAACAAAGCTTACATGTACAAACGGTCAAAATGATATTTAGAGATGAATTGCATACTCCAAAATGCTTATAAGAACAAAAGAAAAGGTGGCAAGCATTATAGAAATTTCAGCATGTAGTGCATTTAGCCTGAGTTTTATCACAGATTTAATATATCATGGAAAGTCATCGGAAGACAATTAAAGAGTGGTCTTTTAAGCTATTTGTGAAGCGTTACCAGTGGAAATCATGCTTCTTTGCTGCATTACTACTATCACCTAATATTTAACAACCTTCAACAAATCTAATTATTTAACAAAAATGGCAGGATACCCTGCGAGACAAGTTTAAATGAGTAAAATGTAGATAATGTAATTTAATCTAATATGCAAGGACAACGTTAAATTTTTGTTTCCTGCAATATAAACATGAGCACTTCACTTGCAAATATAATAACAATTTAAACTTAATTATTTCAAAATAATGAAAGCAACACGATAAACAAAAAGATGCATCAGCTGTAGAGTAGTAGAAGACTCTTAACAAAAATTTTAGGTTTCCTATTTGATTTGAGAGTAGAAATACATGTTCTTTAGTAGTCTTCTAGCGTTCCATTTAAACTCAATTGTTTCTAGGAATTAATTTCTGAGTATGGGTATTCATACCATTGGGTATCGAGACAAGAATAGAAAAGCCTATATTCAGCTGTTTGCTAAATCATGGAGCAAATATTCTGATTAATTGTACAGCTGTAATTAAGGAAGAACAATCTCCGATTGTACATAGCAGTTTCTATTTCACTCTGTTTCTGTAAATTAGAACATTTACTATCTCTAATTATAATGTATGGATCCCATCTTTAGGATTAGGGTTAGGGCTCTCCCTTGACTTTTTGTATTCTGCCCATTTGTTTTTTATATAAACCGTTGGGAATAGTTCAAATGTAAGTAAAAAAGAGTCAAAGTCTCACATTAGATATAAAAGACAAAGTTAAACATTATATAAGAATAAAAGCTCATAACACCATTGTCTTAAGGTTTTGGTATAAAACTGGTGTCAAATGCCTTGTCGCAACTGGAATTGTGACGGGACGACGAACCAAAAAAGAAAACGGGTTTGAAAAAAGATTTGGAGTAGACACCATAGTTATTCTGGAAAACCATAAAAACAAGACAAGTCTGCAAAAAACCAGATTTTGGATCCGAGAGTCGGTTACGCATAGGAAAGGTGTTAACACCCTAAAGCGCATGCCCGAGGGCGATACCTTTACTTAAAAATGCAAAGTCGATGTGATTTTTAAAATGTTAATTTTCCCCAAAAATAATAAGACAAAAATGCTAAAAAGAAACAAAACTATTTTTTAATTTTTTGGACCCAACAAGGATTGACTTTGGTCCTACGTATTCTCATTCGAAGTGAGAAATCAAGGTTACGTAGTTCTTTAGGAGAAACGATTTGGAAAACAATTGAGAAAATGATTTGATTTTTTGGAGGTGAACCTGACAAAGACTCGCCTTGCTCCTACGTATCTCATAGGGGAGAATCAAGGATAACATAGTTCTTAAAAAGATTGTTTGTTTGAAAATGTTGATGTTTTTATATTTTGAAATTTTATATTTTTTTGGTATTTTTGAATTACTTGAAAATATGTGTCACACAACGCGAGTGGTCGGACAGACACTACAAGAGAAAAAAAAGACTATTTTTGGTATTTTTTGGAAATGAGTGTCACGCGGTGCGAGCGACCGGACAGACACAATAAAGATGAAAGAGAACCTTTTTTATTTTTTCTATTATTTGTAATTTTTATACTTTTTAAATATTTTTGTTTTTTAGAGAAGAAATTAAAAAGGTGAGATTTATTTAAATAAGGACAAAAGTGGAAAACAAGAGATAAGGGTGCATGAGTAATTAGTGGGAAGTGCATGAAGTAATTAGTGGGAGGTGCATGGAGTAAAATAAAAAGAGCCCAAAATAGGAGATAAATACAAATGAATGGTGGAGTCAGTAGAATTGGAGGTGCAAGAAGTACTCACTGGAGGTGTGTGTAGTGAAACCTGGACTGCAAATAGTAACAATAAACAAGTAGAAAACAAACACATGGGGTATAGGCGCGAAAACAGGGGTGCATCAAGTAAGGAAAGCAAACCCAAATCAAACAAGCGCTAACTAATGTGGGGTGTGAGTAGGGGTGCGAGATTAAAACATCCGAGCGTGTAGATATAAAAAAGGTGGTGCGCAGAGAAAAAAGCGTTCAGACCCTAATTTTGAACTCTGGCCTCACTTCTCTTCACTTCACCAACGACACCCTTCCTCCCTTCTCTCGAGCCACCAAAATTCCAACAACCAGTGTCGCTGCCGCAAGTCGCCACTGGAAGCATCGCCGGCGAGAACCCAACTCCCTGAATCGTCCCCCTTCTCGTTTTTCTCCCGCGCGCAAGATAGGCCGTTGCACACCACGCCGACGAGAACCTAACTCCCTGAATCTCGGAGTCCCGCCGTTGCACACCACGCCGCTCCTGCCTCGCGTTTGCCAGCTCAGACCGTCGCGACCTAGATTGCCGCCACGACACCATTGTCCCTTGCAGAGAGCACTGTCGGAGATTCCTGTAGCCGTGGAGTTCCCCTTCCTCTTCTTGCGTCGAAGTGGCTCACTTAAACACGAGATCTTGTGGCCGTCGCGACCAAGGCCACCACCATTCGAGACTCCGACTCGTCGGCAACATCGCTCACTCAAGTATCAGAGGTAATGTGCTCACCTCTCGGAGGTAATGTGCTCACCTCTCAGAGCCCCTTAGCTTAATGGTGTTGTGCGTACTTCTCGGAACTCCTTAGCTTACTGGCGGCCTCTAGTCATTTTTCTTTTCCTTGACCTCTGTTCTCCTTTGTGTGATGAAATTCTATTCAAGTCCTCCCAGAGAGCATATCCATCTCCTCGTTCTCCTCTTCCAGTATCTTTTCAATATCTCCTTTTTTTTGTCCCTCCTTATGGTGTGTTATCAACTGCCTTTTGAAACGGTAAATTCCTCTCATGCTAGTAAGCTCCCGTGCGTGCTAGGAAGTTGTCCTTCTCAGTGGCTCTGCTTCTAGTCACCCTCTACCTCTGCTTCTATGACTGTTGCCACAGTAATATACATAGATATCCAACATTTCTGTTTTTGTGCTAAGAACCTCCGGGAACATGATAACGTATGAAAATGGCTATAACATTTTTGCATGAACCAGAAAGGGATGGCATAGTCGAGTCAAATCATTTTTTTTCATTTTATTCAAAGATTTCTCTGATTTGAGGACCTGATTGACGCACAAATTGTGTTTGATCTGCCCAAGTTATGGGAAGGCATGGAGAGGTTATAAAGTGACGGTGGACTTCAAAAGTTGCCCTTAGCGTGACCATGATGGTTAGGGTGAAATTGCCCTAACTTGGGATAAATGACAAGTGATATGAATGGTGAAATGAAGCAACTATCTAGTTCAGTTTTAGAGAAAAAGGTTGGACAATTATATGAAAAGGTTGGACAAGGTTTGGGCTAAGAGTGAAGGATCTAGTAAGAAACGATGATGGAGTCCTTGAAGAGGGTAAGAATGAAACAATGAAAGGGGATGCCTCTTATCTGACTAGTTAACCATGGTTATCTTAAAGAGCTTTTGGCACATGTGAATCAAAAACTGTTTGAATCCCTGAAAGCAAATCTCAAAACATAGTTTTCAATTTTTATTTTTCCCTTTTTTTGGATTTTGGACAAACCTTTCATCACGTCAATATGATTTCCATGAATTAAACTTTTTGAAAGGTACCGACAATCAGTCTTGGATCTGTGTGGGCTTTATTATGCTTGTATCGTGGTCAAGGCTAAGGGTATGAAGATGGTATTTTGGAATAATGATCTTTGAATAATGTTGCATCATAAATTCATTTGCCTCTAATGTGTTCACCATTTCTCTTTTTTTTTTCTAAACATCGATTCTCCTTTTTTTTTTCTTCTTGATGTAACCAAATCATCATCATCATTTTTTTTCTTTTTGTCTTTTTCAAACATTTCGATTCTGATGGATTTTTTTTATTGGTGAACCGTTTGTCAAACCAAAGTGCAAACCACAATGTGAGGTGACTCTTTTTCAAGGTAATTTGAAAGAAAATTATTTGCTCCTTTAAGTCTCAAAAGGGTAACTAAGGATCACATTTTATGTTTTATGATAAAGAAACATGGCCACACATCATTTCCAAAACATGATTATTTTCTCTTTCAAGAAATTTAACTTAGGAAAAAAATATTTGGTTCATGTTACAGTTTGTCCCTTGCTTTTATTCTTGTCTCTTTTTTTCCTAAACCACCCTTTCAAGTTTTCAATCTAGCAAACATTTTTTTTATTTTCATGCTAAGAGATTTGCTCGCAGTCTATCCAGGCTAGAGTGCATCTTTTATGTTAATCCTCCATGAAATTCAAAATGTAGGCTTTGAGGCGAAAATGTAATGAAAAAAGGATGAGTTTGAAAATCTCATGTTATGCAGATTAGATCAATGCTTCAAAAGATATGATATCAAACATTATCTATTCATTTAACCTACTGATTTGATCAAAGCATGTTTTGTCCAATTTTTTTTTAATAATTTTTTTTTGTCTTAATGGATTCAAGGACCACCCAACAAGTGTAGACAAGGATAAACTTAGAAAATCTACCAACCCTAAGGGTTTATGTTTATCAACTTGGATAATGTCAATGTTGATAGGGCAAATCCTTCATTTTAAGGAAGCCGAAGGATGGACTATTTCAAACCATGCGCACACGAACGTCTCACAAGAAAAAGTCAAGTCGTTGTTCTTGATTAAACATTTGACCCCAGGAAAGCGTGACACTCCATGATCCTCTCTTTTTTTTAAAAGAAGTGAGTTTGACGATGCGAGAAAAACAAGTGGCTCAAAATGTGACAACCTCTTTTATTTCCTTCCTCTCATTTTTGCAAAGACTGTTTATTCGTATGAGGTGAGATGCATGATATGGATTAAAAAAACTATGTACATGCCAATATGAATAAAGACAACAATTGCAATGCAAGTTTGTGCCCAAGAGGCACTTACTCACTTGTATGTCGATGCGATTAATGAGCACCATGCATGATATTCAACTAATTGAAAAACCTACATGAGATGTAATGCATGTGCCTCAAGAGGCATTTATTCCCATATATGATGATGAAATGTGATACAATTATTTGAAAACACCATGCATGATATGCAGAGTGACATAATGAAATGCAGGAATGCAGAGTGGCATAATGAAATGCAGGAATGCAGAGTGGCATAATGAAATGCATGTTTATGCCTCATGTTTATGCCTCAAGAGGCGCTGATTTTCATGAGATGTGATGTATGATATAAAAATGCTATGTGTGATTGTGCCTCAATAGGCACTTATTCACATGTACATTATGCACGTCAAAAGATGATGATTAAAGCAAGCGATCTCCCTTTGTGCTTAACAGAGGTTTGGCGCTTAAGATCTAAGGTGAAGTACATGCGCTCACAAGGATGGTTTCCTAGTACATAATGGTCGAGGTCATTAGAGTTATGGCCCACTCCATGGCATTTCTCACAGTAGTTGGTGGTCAACAAGAAGTGAGAGTACCAAAGGAGCAAACAAACTCTACTTGGGGTTCTCACAATGACAACTTGGGAAGTTCATCCATTGTGGCACTGCTACACAATCCCCTCTAATTCTAAGTTACACAGACCCGAGTACAAGGCCCCACTCATGATATGCATAATGTGTGTGTGTGAAGAGAGAATGATGCATAACCAAACCCACCTGCAAAACAATCAGAAAATTTCCCAGGCAGATATACAACAAAATAAGGAAAACAATTGACACCCAAATATTCCAAGAGATAAATATATACAAATGCGAATAGAGACAACAATATACAAACAAAAGAATGGGCAAAGAAAACATCATGGAAAATCACATCAAGTTTGCATATCTAACTAAATGGCTTGACTCTCTAGCGCTCCTAATGGAGTTGCCATCTATCGCAACCGGATTCGCGACGGGAAGACAAACTAAAAAAGAAAATGGGTTTGAAAAGAGATTTGGAGTCGCCACCATAGTTATTCTGGAAAACTACAAAACACCATAAAAACAAGACAAGTCTGTGAAAAACCTGATTTTGGATCCGAGAGTCGATTACGCGTAGGGAAGGTGTTAACACCCTAAAGCGCTCACCCGAGGGCGGTACCTTTAATTAAAAATGCAAAGTCGATGTCATTTTTAAAATTTTAATTTTCCCCAAAAATAATAAGACAAAAATGCTAAAAAGAAACAAAAACATTTTTTAAATTTTTTGGGCTCGACAAGGATTGCTCATCGCTCACTCAAGTATCAGAGGTAATGTGCTCACCTCTCGGAGGTAATGTGCTCACCTCTCAGAGCCCCTTAGCTTACTGGTGTTGTGCGTGCTTCTCGGAACTCCTTAGCTTACTAGCGGCCTCTAGTCATTTTTCTTTTCCTTGACCTCTATTCTCCTTTGTGTGATGAAATTCTATTCAAGTCCTCCCAGGGAGCATATCCATCTCCTCGTTCTCCTCTTCCAGTATCTTTTCAATATCTCCTTTTTTTGTCCTTCCTTATGGTGTGTTATCAACTGCCTTTTGAAATGGTAAAATCCTCTCGTGCCAGTAAGCTCCCATGCTAGGAAGTTATCCTTCTCAGTGGCTCTGCTTCCAGTCACCCTCTAGCTTTGCTGCTACGACTATTGCTACAGTAATATACACTGATATCCAACATTTTCGTTTTTGTGCTAAGAACCTCCGAGAACATGATAACGTATGAAAATGGCTATAACATTTTTGCATGAACTAGAAAGGGATGGCATAGTCGAGTCAAATCATTTTTTTTTCATTTTATACATTTTATATATTTTTTAAGAGACTAAAAACAAAATGGTGTGAAAATAAAATAAAATGGAAATTGAAATTAAAATAAGATAAAGTAAAGTAAAAATAAAAAACATAAAAATAAAATAAAATAAAATAAAACAAAACAAAATAAATAAAATACATAAATAAAAAGCAAGACAAAATTAAAATTAAAATTATAAATAAATAAATAAAGAATAGGAGTATAGATGTACATCCAAATTAATGTTGACTTTTTTGTAATGTTTTTTTTTTCTTTTAACTTAATTAATTTTTCTTATTAACCGGACAAAATTTGGTGTTGACACCTTGTATATGTGTAAGACCAATGTCATAACCATATAGAATCACAATATCTCAATAACTATAACCATAACCCATATATGAAAAATATATATAAATCCAACAGTGGTATCAAAGTCGATGGTTCAAAATGACTAACCGCATAACCATAAACATAACAAAAAGGGGTCACTGAAGTGGCTGACCGCATGGCCATAACCAAAAAGGGGTCACCGAAGTGACTGACCTCATAACCATAACCAAAAAGGGGTCACTCATACACTTGAAGGGAAATATATCATATGAAAAGAAAAAAAAAAGGACAAGGGACTCACTCTTGAGGGGAGATTGTAGGGAATAGTCCAAGTGTGAGTCAAAAAGAGTCAAAGTCGCACATTGGATAGAAAAGACAAAGTTAAACACTATATAAGAATAAAGGCCCATAACACCATTGCCTTAAGGTTTAGGTGTAAAACTGATACCAAATGTATAAGACCAATGTCATATAACCACGCAATCTCTCAATGACTATAACCATAACCCATATGTGAAAAATATATATAAACCCAACATAAACAATGGTAAAACTATAACATTGACAAGATTTCATTGTTTTATTTTCTCTAAAATCTCTTCAAGTTGGTATCAAGATCTTCTATGGTTCATCTTCATTGCTTGTGACAATGGTTGTCGTCGTCTTCCGCCACCGTCTGTCGTGCAGTTTGTTGTCATTGTTGTATCCACTCCGACGAAGTCAAGATTAGGTGCACCTCGAGGAGCGCAACCTATCCTCGAAAGTCGCGGCCTTTGAAACCTTTGTATGCACTACCATGCACCACCACTCTCCAACGACCTTCAAGCGCGTGTTCACCATATGTTGCTTCCCCGGCGTCGGAATTGCGCCCCACCACCTTGCGCTCATCTCGCCGAAGCCTCCTAGGCGTATTTGTGCTCTTGTTTTCCTGTTTTAGTGGTTATAGCTTGAACCTAGGGTTTCTTCTCAAAAGTTAGGTTTTTTTTAATGGCTTCTACGGGTGGAATGTCTTCCTCTCTATTAGCTACTCCTATTATTACCTCTACAAAACTGAACTGGAAAAATTACTCATCTTTGTCAACTTCGGTGGAGTTATGGTTTCTTGGTCAAGGCTATCATGATCATCTTGAAAAGAATGTCTCTACTATTTTAGAGGAAGAGAAACCTAAGTGGCAGAAATTAGATTTTTAGTTGTGTGTTGTTGCATGGCAATCAGAAGAGAAACCTAAGTGGCAGACATTTTGAGACCTTACCAGACATGCTTCTCTTTATGGAAAAGGGTAGCCTCACTGAAACAAATCAATCATGATATGGTCTCTCATATAGGAAAGGCTAGGGATGTAGTAGCAGAATTAAAGAGATTTTTTGTGGCTGATTCATTAGAAGATATAAAACAAAATTAAATAAGTTTTGCATGGTCTTAATTTTGAGGAGTTTGTACTCGACTTTTGATCATGTATGTGATCAAGTTTTAGCTGGTGATCAAATCCCTTCATGGACAACTTAGTTACTAGAATTTTTCGTGTACCTACACTGGTCAAAGATGAAAGTTCAACTTATGTTTTTGAAAGATCAGCAATGGTAGCACCACGAGGAAGAGGAGGAGGTCGGAGCAACCGTGGAGGAGGTGGTGGTCGAAGTGGTAGTCCTCAATGCTCATATTGTAATAGAATGGGCCATACCCAAGATAGGTGTTATTCCTTATATGGTTTTCCTGGTGAAGTTGCTCATGTGTCCAAGTCGATCATTCAGAATCTGGAATTTCTGATGAAGAGTACCAAGAATTTTTGAGGTACAAATCTGAGAAATCCAACAATTTTGGCCAATCCCCTTCAATGTCAATTGCATGCATCTCTCAATCTATGGAAGGTCTTAGTCCATGGATTCTTGATTCAGGTGCCTCAGGTCATCCATCTCTCATTTTATTACTGTTCAAGTGGATCCAAATTGACATATCAAGGAATTGGCAAAGTTTTTTTATTTCCTTCACCAAATTTAAATTTTGTTTTGTACATTCCTCATTGTCTTTACAATTTAATCTCTTTGAGAATCCAATTGACCTATTCCTTAAATTGTTCTATAACTTTTATTGTTAATTCCTTTACTATATAGGAACATGGTACTGGTCGTTTGATTGGAGAAGGTCATGAGTCACAGGGACTTTATTTCCTAAAACCAAGCTCCTTAGTATCCTATTTTGCAACGTCATCCCCAAAACTTTTGCATGATTGTTTGGGTCACCCAAGTTTGTCCAAGTTGAAGATGATGGTTCCAAGTCTCAAACACATTCAAGCCTTAAATTGTGAATAGTGTCAGTTAGGAAAGCATGTTAGATCTTTCTTCCCTAAAAAGTCTGAGACACGATGTAATTTTGTTTTTTCTACTGTTCATTATGATTTTTGGGGACCAAGTTGTGTCACTTCATTTGGTTTTAACTATTTAGTAATGTTCATTGATGAATTCTCTCTATGTACTTGAGTTTATCTAATGAAAGAAAGATCTGAATTTTATCCATTTATGTCCTTCTTTAATGAAATTAAGAACCAATTTGGGAAGATAATTAAAATCCTCAAAAGTGATAATGCTAAGGAATATTTTTCTGCTGCATTTTCCACATTTTTATTTTTTATCTTCCCAAGGAATTTTACATCAATCAACAAGTGTAAGACCCAGGGAATTTAATTAATTAAATAAGTAATTAATTAATAAATGCGGGTAGTGAGAGCCTTTATAACATTAAATTCTGATTTATATGACATGGAAAAGTACTAGTTGAAGTGGTTGAGAGTACTTTGATTGTGTGAGAGGACTTGGGTTTGAGTCCTATGTATGCCAATTATGTGTTATTGGATTTTTATTATTTTAATAATATGCGTGATCATGTTGAGTGATAACATAATTATAGAATTTTGTGAATTATCACGAAACATGATTTGCTTGAGTGGTTGTGCATTGATTTGATAATGTGCATGGTATGGGTTCGAACCTTGGTGAATCCAAATTTAACTATTTTTTGCTAGAAATTGGTCGTGACTTGAATATGAAAGTGTATAGAAAACCCTAGCAGAAGGGGGCAGTTGGGGCTGAAAAACAACTAATAATGGCCTTGAATAGCAATTAACTTCACCATAAAAACCAATTTTGTTTTTTTTTTCATTAACCTAGCATTAAGGCCCTTTAAAAGACAAATTTGAGAGAGAAGGGTTTTTTGAGAGGTTGTTTTCAGAGAGCTTTGTGAGGGCACAAATCCAAGGTAAAATAGAGAGTTGTGAGTGAATTAAAGGGGGTAATTGAGGTGGTGATAAGGCAAGCCATTGGTGATCAAAGGAACCTTCCAATTTCAAAGTTAAGTAAGGAAATTCCAAGTTAAGGGAGCTGAACCTAATTTTCGTGCAGTTGTGTTATGCGCATAGTTTTGATTATTATATGCCATGAAATTCGTGTTCTATATGATGTGAATTAGGGGTTTGGGTGTTTTGATATTGTTTTATTGAAACTCTTAACCAATTGTATGAATATGACAGTTTTCTGCGTTGTACATGTTGTGTATGGTTCAACTTGGATTTTTGGGATCATATTGGGTCTAAATTATGTTCATAAGCTTGTGCACTACTTTAAATTGCTTGGTATTGGATTGGGATGTGGTTTGGACTGCGGTACTGGTGTTTGCGTGTATAAATAGTGCAGAAGTCTACATTTCTCGCTCAAGCGAGCCAGGCTCGCCTACGCAAGATTAGCAGAGAATTGAGCCTGTTTCTGCTTGAGCGTCTCGCGTGAGCGAAGGATTGTGGTCTTGGGTGATAGGCCATCTCGCTTAGGCGAGTGTTCCTCACCTAAGCGAGAACTTAGGAGGGTTAGATGGGTTCGCTTGAGCATCTCGCTCAGACGTGCAGCTCTGTGGTGGGCGAAGAACGTCTCGTTCAGGCGAGAGCCTCTCGCCTAAGCGAGAATTCGAGGGATTAACTGGTATTTGTGTAACTCACCGCCTAGGCGATAATTTTTGTGTTATGTGCGAAAGGTGGTATCGCCCAGGCGAGTAAGACTCACCCAAGCGAGAGTCGAGGTTTGTTTGTGCGAGGTACTCGCTCAGGCAAGGTAACCTAGCTTAAGCGAGGTAGGTTTAGGTGTTGAGGCGAAGGCTTCAAGCTTAAGCGAAGGGTGGAGTAATTGTGTGTTTCAAGGCAATCGATTGTGCTGGATTGGATTAGTTTGGAGTTTGAATTGTGATATATGGTTTATAAGACTTCTAAGATATCTTAAAGGTGTACTTGTTGGTGTTCCTTGAGTTGTGGCTCAGAACGTAGCCCTTGAGTTGTGGCTCGGGATAGGGGTTAATCACGTGGCATTTTCTGAGTTATGGCTCAGAATGACGTCCCTTGAGTTGTGGCTCGGGATAGCAGATGAACACGAGGAACTCTTGAGTTGTGGCTCGGGTTGGCGAGTGTTGTTGGTGTGAGTGTGCTAGTTGTGGTTAGTACAGATGGTTTATGTGCTTTGCATTTCCTTTTTGTTTTGAATCAATCCATCATCTTCTTCTCTTGAGCTTTGTGAAAGGAACCTTCACATCTAGATAGCTTGCTATCTTAATGTCTAGTGGGGATTTCACTTAGCTTTCTTAATCAACTCACACCATATTCAATAATCTTAAAAAGAAACAAGTTAATCCTTCATCATTTAGTATCTAGAGCCTAGGTGATCTTGAATATGGTGTTTTTCATGTGCTAACCTTGTCTTGTTGTAGCTATCTTTGTATATTTGAAATCCACTTCCATTACACACAAAAACAGTACTGGCAGAAAACGTGACGATTTTAAAACATTAAAATGTTCCATCTCAGCAGTCCAAAAATTACTTTTTTGTGTCAAAAGAAAGCTCTCTGAGTCTTGTTTCCAGAAAAAAAGGACCCAACGCATTTGGAGTTCTGTGGAGAAAGTTATGATCAAATTAGTGAGCAAAGGTCAGATCTGCAAAGAATACGTGACTCAGCGTTTTCATGTTTTGTGTGGCAGTTTGGCTACGGTTTTTGCACCTCTTTAGGCTCCTAAATGTGATTGGATAACATGTCTTTGGATTCTTAGTCTTTGAGCCTCAAATCCATGAGTTTAAATGCATGATAGCTACATGTTTGTGTCTTTGTGTATGTCATGTTGAGTCTTTAAATGTGCCTAACTTTTGCTTGAGTCATATGTCACATGTTAACTTGATGTTTTCTTGTTCTTGTTTTCCAAGTATTTGAATGTTGATTTCACTTTATGTCTTGCTTGATGTAAGCTCCATGAAATTGATTTTGGCCTAAAACTTGAGGAACTAAGTGTCCAAGCCTCATAAAACTCTTTCTCACCATTTTATGAAACTAGTTGTGAAAGAAGAAAATTTTGCACCAATTTTTGCCTAAAAACCGAAAGCAACCTTGCTCCTTGGTGAACTAAAAGTGTGTTTTTCACTAGGTGTTATGCTACTAGTTTTCATACTTGAGAACTGGGTGATATTGGCTAATTAGTTCCATGTTTTAACTTGGTTATGATCTTTCTTGGTGTATGCATGATTTAAGACTTGAAGATGCTTGTCAAGTGCTTTCCATAGAGTCTTTAAAATGTGCTTTTCTTGTTTTAGTCTTGTTA
>Ga0214542_1006268_pt1 | contig 21834 bp, 5 predicted proteins | sample CNSS1metaG_FD_160096 | JGI IMG/M metagenome (GOLD analysis project Ga0214542, IMG submission 160096) | Root nodule microbial communities from cowpea collected in UCLA plant growth center, Los Angeles, California, USA - CNSS1 | ecosystem: Host-associated > Plants > Roots > Nodule | place: USA...
ATATATGTTTTTTTATATATATATATATATATATATATATATATATATATATATATATATATATATATAGATGAATAATGGACAATTACTTCTTTTTAAACAGAAGGACTAACAAGTGAATGAGTGATGACACCTGTTAATTACATATCGGAAACAAATGTGTAGAGAAATATATTATTAACCACTTCATTATTTTATAATCAAATATTATTACTAAAAATTGAAAATTTTCTTATAAATTTGTTAAAAGATTTGCAAGAAAATATTTTTTTATGGTATTTTTTCTAAGAATTTTAATTGGCAAATAATTCCTTCGTAAATAATTATTTCCTACAGAATTTGTAGCAAAGAGTGTTTTATACAAAATATTTTGTAAAAAATTTGGCAGCAATTTCTTGTAAAATTTTTTCATAACAAAATTTATAAACGTTTTCTAAAAAAAAAAATTCAAAACAAAATTGACAAAAAATATGAGTGTTTTTAGTAGTGTATTTTTATTTATTATATTTGTAATTGTATCATTTCTAGTTCTTATTATAATTTAATATTTATCATAATAATAATTATAGAAATTTAAATATTCTTAGTCATAAAATAATAATAACAATCATAATAATAATACTAATGTAAATTATTTAATATATGTAATATTTTTCATTAAATAAATATTAATAATATTATTTCTTAATTTATAATGTTGATATTACTTTATAATATTAATGAGAAATTCCTAATTTAAAAATACTTTCTCTTGCATAATTTTATCATTTTAATTAACATAGTATTTGTTATAGATTGGATATTGGGTAAACTGAATATTTGTGAAACTAGTGATTATTTAGTGAGAGATCTATCTATTTACCTAATTTAAAATTTTAGCTGTAATAAATTAGATATTTATTATAAAGAGAATTAATAGTTATTATAAATTATTTGAAATTATTGTTAAAAATATAATAACAATTAGAATAGGTAATAATAATAATGATTATTATTATTATTATAAGATACTAGTAATTTATGTGTAATAATAATTTTTTATTAATATTTGACATTGAAAAATAGATTTCTTTTTCATTGAATACTTAACAATATGTTATGCTTATTTTTATGATTTTTGTTTTATAGAAATATTATTTAATTTAAACTTGAAATAGTAAAGGGGAGGATATGGACACAATTATGGGTATCTTGAAGGGATAAAATTGAGAGAAAATATTTATATTTATTAAACATTAAAAGGAAAATGAAAATTAAATTTTTATTTTAAAAGTAAAAATAAAAATGCTCATCCACCTAAATCTATTGTCGTCAGTATTTAAAAGAAGTAATTCTATATTATTTTTATATTTGATCTATAAACCACCCTATTTTAGCAAAAATATAACAATTTGACCCTTTTTCTCATCCGTGGCCTGAATACTTTGCAGTTTCCCATATCCAAATATTCTAATTTGTTTTCACATTAACAAACAAGTGTTGTTTATTAAACTCTGACCATTTATTACATGTACTAATATATCTATTGTGTTAATGTCTATTTTAGTGGAATAATGAATTAATTGTTTTTATTTGGATACTATATATTGAAAGCATCCAATGGTATAAATAGATAAAATTTATTAAAAATGATTTTTTGAGTTAACAGTTATGTGAAGTGAAGAGTGTTAATTTATAGGCAGTGGTATTCCTTAATTCATGACCAACAAACATAACTAAAACATAAAACCCTTCAAACTTAGAAAAACACAAAAAGGTCGCAGAACAAAATAACAAAATTTCCCAAGAGACACAGATAGAAGATGCTACAAAGGACCACACCTGCATATGTTACACACATAGTCTTGCACGGGAAACCGAATTTGAGTCGTGAGTGATGCCACAAATGAGTTCTTTGATCTGGTTGTAGTCTAAGCAGAAGGCAACAAGCAAAAGAGTGTTGATGAGTTGGTTGATCTGGTTGTAGTTCAAGCAGTAGGCGAGAAGTAAAAGAAAGAGGTTGATGACATAGCACCATAAAAACTGGGGAGCAATGAGAATCCACACCAGCGCTTCACATCCAACTGCACCAGAGACGTGGAATATGAAAATAGTTGGGCAGGTGGTTTGAGCTGTGGAAGCAAGTAGGTGAGAGCATGCTGCTGTGAGGAAAAGCAACAGAATTGGAGTTGAATGTTGGAAGGGGTTGGTGTTTGAACCTCCATACTTAATCCCTATTGAAGTCAACATCAAACCCATGATAATAGCATAAGCTTTGTTGTTCATAGTTTTTGTGAAAATGGAGGAACCAAAAGTAGAAGGAAATGGTGCAGAGAAAGAAGAGAGAAGAGTGAGATGCGAATTGAACTTAGCAAGAGGAGATATGTATATATAGAGAAAGGGAGAGGGGTTGCATAGGAGAGAAGTATAAACTTGGCCTCTCCCTTTTGGACTCAAATAGCCCCTTCTCTCTTTCAAAAAGCTATGACCAAAATCAGCATGTCCCAGAAATCAGCATGTCCCAGACAGGTGTTGCATAAAGGGAGAGGGCATATCAACTTGGCCTCAGTTTAATGTCAGGTGGGTCCTACAAGACTTTCCTCTCCTAAACTACTGTTAAGGTGGTCAATGTGGAAGGCACTATAAGTATAAATAATCTTAGTCATAAAATTATTATTATAATAATAACAAATTAATTAAAATATGTAATAATTTTCATTAGATAAATATTAATAAATATCATTTATTAATTTATAATTTTCATATTACATTATAATATTAATGAGGAATTCCTAATTTAAAAATATTTTCGCTTACATAATTTTATCGTTTTAATTAACATGTTATTTGTCATAGGATATTGGGTAAATAAGATATTTGTAGAATTAACTATTATTTCAGGGAGAAAATCTGTCTATTCTACTTAATTTAAAATCTTGGTTATGATAAATTAGATATTGATTATAAACATAATTAATCATTATTTTAAAATACTTGAAATTGTAATCAAAATTTTTAAACATCGTTAAAATATAATATAATTGAAATACGAAACAATTGAATACTATTATTATTATATAAGATACTAATAACTATTAATTTATTTTTATTATTATTTTGTATATGCAATAATGTATTTTAGTTATTATAATACAAATTATTATTGATAATTATATTTTTACAATATGATTTAACAATAATATATTATTATACAAAAGTAATAACATTTATTTTCGTCATAATATAATGTAATATAATTTGAATGATAACTAAAAATATTACTAATGGTGTTTGTCATCGGATTGGCGGATTGGCCCACTCTGCTCAACACCGAACCAACCAAAAAGTTTGAATATAAAAACTCCAAAGCATTGTAGAACTAGTAGTTCGCAGATGTCATAAAATAACCGTTTGTCATAGACTAAACTATTGGTAGAGAGCTGAACCTACGTGGAAAGAATGAAATTTATAAGTTTTTTTTTATTTACGTGATAAATTAAGCTTGTGATATTAATATATTTAAAAAATACCTTTATGAATAAAATTTTAAAAATAATTTAATATAGAATATCATTTTCAAAAATATTAGGTCTATGGACTCTAATACTTTGTTATCGTGAACTGATGAAAAAGAATGAAGAGTTTGATAGTAAATTGTCTGAAGTAAAAAATTGGGTATGAGAAGATTAGGAAATACGGATAGAAGAATTATAGGATACAATTGAGAGGAATCTAATGTAGAGGACAAGCTCCAAAATGGGTCAGTTTGGACATAAAGTCAATATATGAATGTATCCATTGGAACACAACTTCAATAAACTTAATATTGTTTTGCTAGGTTTCTGATTGTATCCGCAAGCTTGTCCAAGCTAAGATTAGATTTGGGTTTTGACTGAAAAAAATATTGTGATTATGTTTTTTTTAATTTTATGTGAGAATAATTTGTCACTACTATGTTTGATATAATTTTCAAATGCAGTTTTTCTTGTCAATTGCTTTGACAAGGAATGAGACAAATTATAACTCATTTGAAAATTCCAGAAATTCAAGCATTAGAAAAGGTTGTAGACAAGATTCTTATTGCCAAGGTAAAATAAATGTATAGATGTAGTTTTCATATCAAAGACTCTATGTAGTAAAGTTCTCTTTAAATATTTAAATCCTCAAAAGGTCTTCTTTCATCGATTTTATTCTGGGTGAATGTGCTTTAAAATGCTGACCATTAAATTTACAATTCATGGATTAGTCCTCTCAAGATTTGTGTGTGAATAAAGTGGCTTTGTAGTGGAATATAGTAATCGCAATAACCGCATTTATAAGATTTTTTTCATTTTTCCTTCTAGAAGATGGAAAAACAATGTATGCTTCTACTATGTTGGTTTTTTTCCCATTCTGGTGTAATTTATCTGTGCATTTACCAAAGTGGTACAATTTTTTTTTTTTTAAATTTCGACGAAGGGTAAGTCGTGTCAAGGTGGTGCAATTTCAATATGAAGAAGTCGTGCCAAACTCAAATGATTTTAATTAAAATAAGCTGAAGTCGTGCCAACATGGAGAGACTTATGTGTTGTTCGAAGTCGTGTCATATCGAGACGACTTTAATTAACAATTTAAGCAAAGTCGTGTCAATATGGAAAGACTTCAGTATTAAATTGTTAATGAATAAGTCGTCCCATATTGGAGAGACTTCAGTGTTTTACTGATAATGAAGAAGTCATACCATATTAGGACGACTTTAGTTCGAATAAAAATTAAATATTTTTTAGTGATATTAATTAGTTAAATAATAATGCATATAATATAAGTAATTAAAAATTTCATGATGATTTTGGTTTCTTATAATAGGGTATGAAAGTTATCTATGAGAGCCTGTGCCACAAGGAAGTCTTCTTCGGTGTCGTCTAGGTCTTATTTGAGGGCTCTGAACTGAATCGTCATCATCATTTTATGTAACTCTCGTAACTTTGGTTTACCGACTTTGTTGTTCACTTTTATTTTAATATATATCAATTAAAAAATTATTGGATCTCATATATTTGTTATCAAAAAACTCTTTTTTTTTTCTTTTCTTTACCTTTGTATATCTTGTATATACAATACAAATTTTAACTCTTGTATGATAATATTAAATTGAATAAAGAAGTTAAAATTTGTATTGTATACACAAGATATACAAAAGTAAAGAAAAGAAAAAAAAGAGTTTTTTAATAACAAATATATGAGATCCAATAATTTTTTAGTTGATATATATTAAAATAAAAGTGAACAACAAAGTTGATAAACCAAAGTTACAAGAGTTACATAAAATGATGATGACGATCCAGTTCAAAGCCCTCAAATAAGACCTAGACGACACCGAAGAAGACCTCCTTGTGGTTTCATACCCTATTATAAGAAACTAAAATCATCATGAAATTTTTAATTACTTATATGCATTATTATTTAACTAATTAATATGACTAAAAAATATTTAATTTTTATTCGAACTAAAGTCATCCCAATATGGTACGACTTCTTCATTATCAGTATAACACTGAAGTCTCTCCAATATGAGACGACTTATTCATTAATAATTTAATACTGAAGTCTTGCCATATTGGCACGACTTTGCTTAAATTGTTAATTAAAGTCGTCTCGATATGACACGATTTCTCAACAATACAGAAGTCTCTCCATGTTGGCATGACTTCAGCTAATTTTAATTAAAATTGTCTGATTTTGACACGACTTCTTTATATTGAAATCGCACCATCTTGACATGACTTACCCTTGAATTTAAAAAAAATTTGCACCACTTTAATAAATACACAAATAAATTACACAAGTGTGGGAAAAAAACCTACTATGTTGCTTAGTTTATTTAACCCTTAATCGATATTATAGACCTTATTATTCCATTTTTTTTCCTTTTCTTTTTTTTCCCTCTCAAACTTTTCTTTGTTTCTGTTGGAAAGGATTAGTTGCTAGGTGTCATCAATGGTATTATCAGTCATAGTGGATCTCACCATTATATAAATTTAGGTTCTGAAGGATGTTTTGATATGAATGCTTCAATAATTATGTTAACTTGTTCATTTATGTGGTAAATATACTAATTTTTCTTTAAGAACTGGTGCTATACCTGTGCGTACACGGTTGGCGTGTTTTTTTTTTTTCTTTTAATTTTGTATTATTAAAATAAAAAAATATTAATTTTCTTTTATATTTAAACATATATATATATATATATATATATATATATATATATCATTATACAATATTATTGTTCATACAAATAATAACAATAAATATTGTAGTTACATATTATTAGAATTAGTATACATCAATGTTACTTTAACTTTTGTAGTTATATTTTTAAATGGAGTAATTCAAATTTGGTTAAATACAAATTTAGATAATTTTTTACTTCAAATAAATTTATATTGTATTTTTTAATGGATTCCTTTAAAATTGCTTACAAATAATCATAAATATCTTGTTAGTTGAATAACAAAATATTATATTTTTTAATTGCTTACTAATAAATAAATTGGTTACAAACACTGTTATGATTATTTTGATTATGCTATTTAAATATTAAAATGAAACATGATTATTGGTTATTATAATCTTTGACGAATATATTAATTAAAAGTTTAAATGGAATTGTCTTTTTTTTAATATTTCGAGTGCAGAATTATAAATATTGAAAGTAATAGATGGAAATGGATGTTTAAAGAGGAAAAAAACTGTTTGGTAGATTTATTTACCTTCTAAGTCAAAGTTTCACCCTAGGTAAAAAGATAAGAGAACTTCATGACTATATCAATAAGATTGTATACTAAAGAATACCAAAATTTGTTACCTTGTTTTAATTCGGCAAAAATAAGTTTATTTGTATATAATATGAAAATGTGTTCTATCAAATGAGCAATAATAATAACTGTATAAAAATAATAATTATCTCATACAAGTACTCTTAGTAATATTTATTTCGGAAAAATAATAATAATAATAATAATAACTAATGAATTACAACTAATAATAATAAGTAGTGATAGGATTGAAACATATCATGTGGTCAGGGTTGTTATTATTTTTTAAAATTATATTAAGAAAGATAATATAATTATAAATAATGAAATTTTATTTCAGAGTATAATTTTGCATAACTTACTATTAAAATTAAATAAAAATAATACATGGACGTAGTTTTTTTTTTCTTTTTGGTATTGTTGGTAAATAATTTAACTCAGAATTAAGTAGGTAATTAATATATTCTTAGATTTTTCAGGTACACACTATTATACTCAGTTTTATGTATTTGAAAGTGTATTAGACTTTTCGTTTTCATTCTCATATCCAGTGTCAATGTTTTTTTCCTTCTTTGGTACGCTGTGTGGGTTTGGGAGAAGATGTCATTTTCGGGTAGATACAGCTTCAAAAACCTATTCCAAAACTCTATCTGTTTGCTATATCCGGGTGATGTAAGTAATATTTTACTTTTGCAGTTGATTTGCGTTATTAATGGTTATATAGCATTTTTGTTACCTGTGATTGTTTTGATCAGTAGTTGCGTTCTGTTTCCATTGATTGTTAGAATGTCATTGATGCATTATTTGGTTCATTTTTCTGACATGCATGTCTTATATTGTCATCTTCTCAAATATATGGACATTGCAGGGATTTAGGGATTTTGAAGATGGTTTTATGGTTCAATGGGGAAACAAACTAGCTCTTGGAACAAACTATTTCATAGATCCAATGGGGAATGTTTTGAACTTAGAGTTTGAGGAGGGTTTGATTAGAAAGGGAATTTTTCGCATACCATCTTATTTTGAAGAATTTTATGAATTGGAAGATTTGCATTATCTTTATACTTTATTTTGTGGTGATAGATATTTCTGACTCAGGATTTTCGACCTATAATGGACTGAAATAGAATACCCAGGTTTAGGAAATAGTTACATTGCAGAGGAAGATTTAGTGTGGTCTAGATTCTTGTCTTCTTTTCGGGTAAAGTTAAGTCCCACAGAGGTGAATGTCGAAACCTTTATCAATTTTGTTGTTTGTTAAAATAACAAACTTTTTTCAATCTAATATTGTCTGATTTTGTGAATACAATCTACAATTTGCTTGGATGCTTATTTTCACCTATTCTGGGAGAAGAAAGTCGTTCATGGGCAGGAGATAGAGTTTATAGATCCTTGTTTTAAAACTTTCAAGTTTAAGTTTGATGTGAAACCTAATGCTACAACGATTTTATGTGGTCCTATTGGGAAAATGTTTAAGTGCTATAATATGAAGGATGAAGTGTACTTGCATATGAATTATGTTTCCAAGAACGTTTTCTTGTATAGGTTGTTTTCATTAGAAGGAATCGAGATTGACTATAGTACAAATGTTGCCTCTTCTTCTGGTACTGCAAATATTCCTGCAGATGTTGCTAACCAAGAAAGTGATCATTCCTTAGTTAAATGTTTGAGTGCTTATGATGTTGGTGCATCATCGCTGGTATTGGACTCTGTTTTTTTAATTTCAGTATACTTATTTGATAATCTATTTTATTGTGCAGTTTTTATAACATTTTTACTGCCTATTTCAGTATCTTAATGCTTCTTTTGTTGCCACTGCATTTTCGAGATCTAAGAAGGAGTGTATTTTATCAAATGGAAATGGAATGTACTGGGAGTGCTCAATTAGATGGGCTTAGAGATCCAGCCCCATTCTCGCTCGGGCTAAACACCTTCGCTTAAGCTACAACTACTGTCTTGCTTAAGCTAGGCGTCGTCGCCTGAGCGAGTCCTGCAACAATGAGCCTCTGCAAGCTCTCGCTTGGGCGAAACCGGCTCGCCTGAGCGAGACCACTACTCGCCCAAAAATCAAAGTTCCTCGCCTGGACGAGGACGCGAGCAAGGAACACCAGGCTTCCTCAAGAACTCGCTTGGGCGAGTCACTCTCGCCTGAGCGAGACGATGCGTCGCTCAAAACAAGAGCCCTCCACTTGAGCGAAGTGCTCGAACAGAACCTGGGCAAGTCTCAGCTATTCTCGTTTGGGCGAGACGAGCTCGCTTGGGCGAGAATGACAGTACTCGCCACTGTCACACACATGTAGCAGAAACACATACTCAAACATAACATACCAGAACACATAAAAGCCAGTTTCAATTCATCCCAAGCATAACACAGAGCAGAAACATACCACATACTTTAAAAAAAACACGAAAGGACCTAGCTTCCCTTACCTTTTTAAGTGCAAGAGAAGGGAGCAACAACTTAGAGAATGCAACCCAAGCACAACAACTCCACGAACTAAGATAGTGAGCTGAAACAGAACCCCAGGACCCAAAACGAGGTTAAGAGATGGAACCCTAACCCGACCACACGCTCAAATAGTGTAAAGGAGAAGAAATAGACCAGAAGTCTCTAAGATTCAACTTACTTGGAGGTAGAAATGGGGTATCTTTAGCTTGGAGACGTAAGAGTAGTGTGCCCTAGCAGAGCACCTTGCTGGAGATATGAGAAGGAGAGGAATGAGCTGTTTCTGAAAAGGAGGCAAGTGAAAAGTGAGAAGGCTTGACAGGGTATTGGGTCCTACAAGGGGCTGGCCTTGGGCCTATGAAAAGGCTAGGCCCAAACACATAAGGCTGAAAATGGGGCTTACATCTATCACCATTACTAGCCCCACCATACAATCTCAACCAGCACTGCCACTACTACCACCAACACATCCACCATTATGACCACCACCACCACCACACAACCACCACCAACACCACCATAACACCCACCACCAACACCACAAGACCACCACCACCATGACCCCACAAGACCACCACCACAACCACACCACCACCACCACAAAAATAACCACCCATACCACTAGCATCATGACAAATTCCATCACTACCAAAACAACTACATCACAATCCACCACACCACCACCACCACTATATCTACCCTTAGGACCACCACCTACACAGTATCAACCCTACACTACCACCACCACCACCACCACACCATCACCACAACCACTACCCCCGTAACACCACGACCACCCCCACAACCAATATAAAACCACCACACATCCACTATTAGAACTGCAAAAAAACTACCATTATCGTCATACCATCACCACCATCGCCATAACCACAACCAAAACAACATCACTACCACAACCACATAACAACCACTACCACTATGACTACCAAGACGACCACCTCCACAATAATCACTATTACTACCACCATCCCCACCAACACACCACCACCAACTCACCACCCATCTCCCCCCACTACGACCACCTCACCACAACCACACCACCTCCTCCTCACCCGCTACCACCAGCAGTACAACTACTAAAACCACCACCACCACACTCCACTAAACCACAAACACCACCACCACTATGACCTCCTTACCATACCACCACTACCAAACCCCTCTACAACCACCATAGCCACAACCATAACCAACACACCACCCATCTTCCTCATTACGACCACCTCACCACAACAACATCACCTCCTCCCCACCCCTACCACAAGCAGTACAACTACCAAACCACCACCACCACACTACACTAAACCACCACCACCACCACACCACCAAGCCACAACCACCACCAACACACCACCCATCTTCCCCCACTACAACCACCTCACTACAACCACACCACCTCCTCCTCGTCCCCCACCAGCAATACAATACCAAAATAACCACCCCACACTACACTAAACCACTACCACCACCACCACTACGACCACCTTACCACACCACCACTAGGGATGTCAAAACGGGCCCATTTTGACATCCCTAACCACCACCACCACCACCAAACCCCTCCACAACCACACCACCACCACCACATCACACCACACCAAACCACTACCACTATTACCTCTCCCACAACCTCCACAACACCACCACCACTCGCACAACCACGACCACCAATATGAGCACCATACTACCACTGTCACCCGCACCACCACCACCATCACTACCACCACCACCGCTACCAAATCTAGACCACCAATACTACCACACCACTACCATAACCAGAACACCACCACCACCACCACCACCACCACCACTACAAGCACACCAACACCACCATCACCACTACCCCTCCATTACCACCACACAACACCAACACATGTTAATACAAACTTCACATATGATTAAACTTAGATAGAGAGAGGGGTATATATAGACCATCATAATTAGGATGACATGAGCATGACTTGATGGTGTAAGACTTGGGAGAAAAGGCAGCGGGCTGAGAAGTGAGAAGAGCGGAAACTTCACGGAACCATGGAGTGCCTTTGCTTGAAAAAGACTTTCTTTCACACCAATTTTTTTTTTATTTTCCATACTTTTATAACAAAATGTTATATTAACCTAATAAAATTAAATATTATAATATAATAACAATTTATAAGAATTGTAAGTTGAATCTAATTTAGTATCAAAATATCCGTTTTCTTGCTAAAAAATATAGTGAATCACAAAATGATCAAAACGCGCTTAGATTAGGATAAATTAATTTTAGAAAAATTAATTTTTTCAAAATTATCAAACCACGCATGCATTGATTACCGTGGATTAATCTTAGAAGATTCGTTTTTTCTTAAAGTTTATACTTTGATGTAAATGATTTCAATTTATTTTTTTATTTTTTTAAACATTAAATTTATTTACATTAAATTTAATGTATAATGATTTGAATTATATTTTAAAAATAATTTTTTATTTAATTTATGTTTTAAAAAATCATTTTTATTAATTCAATAAAATTTAAAATAAAAATGAAAAATAATTGTAGATATTTATAGGTATCTCGACCTTCAACCTAATTCAACTAAAAATTTAGAATGAAAATTTAAATTGGATATTTTAAATTTTCTATATTTGAAAAAGATTCAAAGAATAGATATCCAACTAAAAAAAATATAAAATGTAATCTATAGTGAATAAAATGGATTTTATCTGAATTGAATTTTTTATAAAATAAATTTTAAATGGATTGAATTGGAATAAAAGTAAATCGAATTGTAGTAAAAGTAAATCGGATAAAGAAAAGTGGATTTTTTTCATATTTTTATGCAATGTCACGTTTGAAAGGCTTGTGAACAATGGGAAGGAGAAAACAATGGAACATGTAGTTGAATATGCTGTCATGTAGTTGAATATGCTACGTAATGAACTTTTATGAAATTAAATGCTAATTTTTGTGATGTGGAATAGTACTGAACACATCAGACTCAGGCAACCATGGGGATTTTGTTCGAGTCGTGTTCTGGCGTTGATTATCAGGACATCTGGTACAAGATTTTAGGACGGGAAACTTAGAGGAAACTTCCCAGAGTTTTGAGATACGCGTGCATAGATTACCGGAATTAATTTTAGAAAGTTTTTTTTTTCTAATTTATAATTATTTAAATTTATATTTTAAAAAGATTCAATTTATTTATATAAATATTTTAATGTATACTTATTTAAATTACATTTTAAAATTAGTTTTCCATTTGGTCTATATTTTAAATTTTTATTTTTAATAATTTAATTTAAAATATAAACACTAAAAAAAATTTATGAATATTAATATAATTATAAAAAATTATATATGAATGCTTTTATATTTATATATATATATATATATATATATATATATATATATATATATATATATATATATAGATGAATAATGGACAATTACTTCTTTTTAAACAGAAGGACTAACAAGTGAATGAGTGATGACACCTGTTAATTACATATCGGAAACAAATGTGTAGAGAAATATATTATTAACCACTTCATTATTTTATAATCAAATATTATTACTAAAAATTGAAAATTTTCTTATAAATTTGTTAAAAGATTTGCAAGAAAATATTTTTTTATGGTATTTTTTCTAAGAATTTTAATTGGCAAATAATTCCTTCGTAAATAATTATTTCCTACAGAATTTGTAGCAAAGAGTGTTTTATACAAAATATTTTGTAAAAAATTTGGCAGCAATTTCTTGTAAAATTTTTTCATAACAAAATTTATAAACGTTTTCTAAAAAAAAAAATTCAAAACAAAATTGACAAAAAATATGAGTGTTTTTAGTAGTGTATTTTTATTTATTATATTTGTAATTGTATCATTTCTAGTTCTTATTATAATTTAATATTTATCATAATAATAATTATAGAAATTTAAATATTCTTAGTCATAAAATAATAATAACAATCATAATAATAATACTAATGTAAATTATTTAATATATGTAATATTTTTCATTAAATAAATATTAATAATATTATTTCTTAATTTATAATGTTGATATTACTTTATAATATTAATGAGAAATTCCTAATTTAAAAATACTTTCTCTTGCATAATTTTATCATTTTAATTAACATAGTATTTGTTATAGATTGGATATTGGGTAAACTGAATATTTGTGAAACTAGTGATTATTTAGTGAGAGATCTATCTATTTACCTAATTTAAAATTTTAGCTGTAATAAATTAGATATTTATTATAAAGAGAATTAATAGTTATTATAAATTATTTGAAATTATTGTTAAAAATATAATAACAATTAGAATAGGTAATAATAATAATGATTATTATTATTATTATAAGATACTAGTAATTTATGTGTAATAATAATTTTTTATTAATATTTGACATTGAAAAATAGATTTCTTTTTCATTGAATACTTAACAATATGTTATGCTTATTTTTATGATTTTTGTTTTATAGAAATATTATTTAATTTAAACTTGAAATAGTAAAGGGGAGGATATGGACACAATTATGGGTATCTTGAAGGGATAAAATTGAGAGAAAATATTTATATTTATTAAACATTAAAAGGAAAATGAAAATTAAATTTTTATTTTAAAAGTAAAAATAAAAATGCTCATCCACCTAAATCTATTGTCGTCAGTATTTAAAAGAAGTAATTCTATATTATTTTTATATTTGATCTATAAACCACCCTATTTTAGCAAAAATATAACAATTTGACCCTTTTTCTCATCCGTGGCCTGAATACTTTGCAGTTTCCCATATCCAAATATTCTAATTTGTTTTCACATTAACAAACAAGTGTTGTTTATTAAACTCTGACCATTTATTACATGTACTAATATATCTATTGTGTTAATGTCTATTTTAGTGGAATAATGAATTAATTGTTTTTATTTGGATACTATATATTGAAAGCATCCAATGGTATAAATAGATAAAATTTATTAAAAATGATTTTTTGAGTTAACAGTTATGTGAAGTGAAGAGTGTTAATTTATAGGCAGTGGTATTCCTTAATTCATGACCAACAAACATAACTAAAACATAAAACCCTTCAAACTTAGAAAAACACAAAAAGGTCGCAGAACAAAATAACAAAATTTCCCAAGAGACACAGATAGAAGATGCTACAAAGGACCACACCTGCATATGTTACACACATAGTCTTGCACGGGAAACCGAATTTGAGTCGTGAGTGATGCCACAAATGAGTTCTTTGATCTGGTTGTAGTCTAAGCAGAAGGCAACAAGCAAAAGAGTGTTGATGAGTTGGTTGATCTGGTTGTAGTTCAAGCAGTAGGCGAGAAGTAAAAGAAAGAGGTTGATGACATAGCACCATAAAAACTGGGGAGCAATGAGAATCCACACCAGCGCTTCACATCCAACTGCACCAGAGACGTGGAATATGAAAATAGTTGGGCAGGTGGTTTGAGCTGTGGAAGCAAGTAGGTGAGAGCATGCTGCTGTGAGGAAAAGCAACAGAATTGGAGTTGAATGTTGGAAGGGGTTGGTGTTTGAACCTCCATACTTAATCCCTATTGAAGTCAACATCAAACCCATGATAATAGCATAAGCTTTGTTGTTCATAGTTTTTGTGAAAATGGAGGAACCAAAAGTAGAAGGAAATGGTGCAGAGAAAGAAGAGAGAAGAGTGAGATGCGAATTGAACTTAGCAAGAGGAGATATGTATATATAGAGAAAGGGAGAGGGGTTGCATAGGAGAGAAGTATAAACTTGGCCTCTCCCTTTTGGACTCAAATAGCCCCTTCTCTCTTTCAAAAAGCTATGACCAAAATCAGCATGTCCCAGAAATCAGCATGTCCCAGACAGGTGTTGCATAAAGGGAGAGGGCATATCAACTTGGCCTCAGTTTAATGTCAGGTGGGTCCTACAAGACTTTCCTCTCCTAAACTACTGTTAAGGTGGTCAATGTGGAAGGCACTATAAGTATAAATAATCTTAGTCATAAAATTATTATTATAATAATAACAAATTAATTAAAATATGTAATAATTTTCATTAGATAAATATTAATAAATATCATTTATTAATTTATAATTTTCATATTACATTATAATATTAATGAGGAATTCCTAATTTAAAAATATTTTCGCTTACATAATTTTATCGTTTTAATTAACATGTTATTTGTCATAGGATATTGGGTAAATAAGATATTTGTAGAATTAACTATTATTTCAGGGAGAAAATCTGTCTATTCTACTTAATTTAAAATCTTGGTTATGATAAATTAGATATTGATTATAAACATAATTAATCATTATTTTAAAATACTTGAAATTGTAATCAAAATTTTTAAACATCGTTAAAATATAATATAATTGAAATACGAAACAATTGAATACTATTATTATTATATAAGATACTAATAACTATTAATTTATTTTTATTATTATTTTGTATATGCAATAATGTATTTTAGTTATTATAATACAAATTATTATTGATAATTATATTTTTACAATATGATTTAACAATAATATATTTTACTCTTTTAATTAAAATTATTATTATTATTGTTTTCAAAAATTGAAAAAATAAAAATAAACTGAGCAAACAATAAAATAAGAAACATGTGCACATGCTTGAGTAAAACCACCTCATGTACCCCTGTCCCACATCAAAAACACTTCTCTCATCCATCCCCAAGTCACGCATCTTAAAGTAAAAAAGTGAACCGAAAAAGCACATCTGGTTATTCTTTCTTGTTCGGAGATGGTGTGATCTCTTGGACATCAAAGAAACAACTTGTGGTCAATTTATCTACTGAAGCATAATTTATAGCAACTGCATTGTGGACATGTCAGTGTGTTTGGTTGAGAAGAACTTTGGAACACCTAAATCACCATCAAAAGAGAGCTACAACAATGTTTTGTGATAATGTTTCTATGATTAAATTGTCAAAAAACTCAGTCTTACATGAAGGAGCAAACGCATTCTTGTTAGATTTCACTTCTTAAAAGATTTATGCAATGATGGTGTTATTGAGCTAAATTATTGCAGTGTCAAAGATTAGTTAACAGATATCATGATAAAGTCACTTAAAGCTGAAGAGTTTCAACATCTGCAAAGTTCATTAGACACGGTTGAAGACTTGGAAATAAACTGCTGCAAAGAGCATACAGATTAGATCAAAGGAGCGATTGTTGAATGAGTCAAAACAGTTTAAGAATTAATTTATTTATTTGTTAGATTTTATGGGTACTCAGTTACCTATTTTTTAGGAATAAAACTGTTAGCACAAATGTGTGCATATGTGTTGCTATTTTTTAGCAATGTAGTTGTAAGGCTTAAGTGTATAAACTTGGCCATTTTATTTGAAATAATATACAGTATTGCACGATTGCTTTTGAGCACAAAACAAAACAGTGTTTCTTACATGCTAAATCAGTAAGAGAAGATAGGAAGACGACAATCGTTGAAAAGTAACTGGTTCAACAAAACGAAAAACTTCGAGTTTTCAATGAACTCCTTGCACTTTTGGATGAGTCCACATTTATTGATGAACATTATTAATCAATAATTTGTTTTCAACACATACTTAGAAACTTCTGATAAATATATAATCATAGTTCGAATTTAGCAATCATTGTGCATTTTAATTATATAAATATGGAAATCCGCATCCGTCATCCATATTCAAAGGGAATCCGACAAGCAACCAAAAATATTAATTCTGTTTATTATTTTCATTTTGAATTTGCTTTGACTTTAGTATAATTTATAGTTTGGTTATTAACAACTTTTATATGTATGTTTTTAGTATAAATTTGGGCAATTATATTATTTTTATATTTGATCTACCCACCACCTTATTTTAGCAAAATATAACAATTTGACCTTTTCTTTTATATTTAGTGTACTGTAAGTCTCATCGGGTCATCGGCCACACCCAATTCTCAGGTCCATCGAACAAGGCTGGGAGGGCTCGTATATAAAACATACCCACCGGTCGAACGGCCTCGCGGATGAACTGTATAGGACCATCGGTCAATCGGGTGAACAAATGAATCACGTAAATGTTAAGGAACCATCGGTCGATCGGCCTCGCGAACGAACCGCATTAGGGGCCATCGGTCTATCGGTATCACAAACGAGTATCAACTTAAAAAGAACAATCGGCCGATCAGCCTACATGTTAATTACGCATTACTCCACGACGGATCATCGGTCGTTCGGTCCCACACAAACAGCGCAATAACCCAAAGGACAATCACTTCATCAGCCACCAGATCGATCGGCCGGTCAATCTCCTAAGTGATTCGCATAGCGCTTTATATATGACCATCGGTCGATCAATTATAAATGAATTATTCACTTGTTAAAATCAGAAGATAACCAGCCTAGTCAAGCGGCCATCGGTCGCACGGCCAAACAACACCAGTCGATCGGATTAATTAACATTAAACAAGTCAGTAATCTTGATTAGAGGATCATTGGGCCGTGATTAAGGAACCTAATCACAGGCCCACACCGAAAACTATAAATAGGGCCCAAAGGTAGGTTGGTGAGGATCTTTAATTCGCATTTATTACGGCAGTTATACTGATACACCGATCGGTCCAGTAACTGACTTAAGCATTAGAGCCTTTTAGACAGGTACCCCGATCGTCTACCCAACCGATCGAGCGAGGAAGTGGATTTCTTGGAGAAGAAGTTATCGTAGTTACGAGGAGGGGAGATCTCAAGATAAGGAGTAAGATCGAAGAGGTCCTTAGTAGACTCCTGGTCCCTACACCCGAAACATTTAGCTTAAATATTTTACACTTTTCTATATTCAAAAAAAGGTGACAAAATGGATTGCACTCGACAGATGATTTAGTCTATAAGTTTATCGTGTGCAGAATGAATTATTATTATTAGTGATATGTTTTTTTTTACGGGTCAAACTGATTCATTTTTGAACCCCTGATCCAAGATTCTAATTCTTAGTGATGTCAACGGGCGGGTAGGATATGGATAGTAACTCTTCCGTATTCTAACCGTTGAATAAATATTTGTCTCGTATCTGTACCCATATCTGTGCGGGTATCCGTTATGTGGATACCCGTATATTTTTTTAATATCTACGGTCACGGGTACCCATAGGTATTTACAAAAAAATAAAATAAAATATTTAATAACATATTTTAACTCTAAATTCAAATAAAATACAATACATAACCTTCATAAATTTCGAACAAAGTTCAAATAATCTATTTAAATTGTGTTGAATGACAATTTTCAAAGGAATGAAGATTTTCTTAAAACCAATTGATAAAAAATAAATCATTTAAATTGTGTTGAATGACAATTTTCAAAGGAATGAAGATTTTCTTAAAACCAATTGATAAAAAATAAATCATTCAAAATCAATGTGTTAATATTTTAATCATTTTTTTAAATTTAAATTAAAATATAGCAAGTACGGCTATCCGCATGTACATATACTATGATACCCGTAATCATCCTGTTAACATGTGGATATAAAAAATATTCGTACCCGTTCCATTTATAATATTCATTTTCTACCCATTGCAGATTTTATTCGCGGATATCCACGGGTACAAATATTGTTAACATCCCTACTAATTCCTTTTCACAAATTCTCTCCTATTTAGAATTAACTTTGAGTATTGCTTAATAAATTTACTCAAACCATTTATTACATTTACTAGTATATCTCTTTTGTTAATGTTTATTTTATTTGAATACTATATATAATATTAAAAGCGTCCAATGTTATAAATAGATAAAATATATTAAGAAAAATAATGTTTTAATAATTTTACAACTTCCTTTTATATTATGAGATGACTTTTTTGAGTGACTTTTCATTTTTTTTATAATCCAAAACCATTTAAAACATGTCACTTTAGATTGTAGTAAAAAATTGTTAAAATTTAGTTTTCAAAATGTATTTTTCATATATTAAATATGACTTCATGAGTTAACCGAAGAGTATATATTTATAACTAATTCATGGATAAAGAAACATAACAACTAAAACATAAAGCCCTTCAAACTTAGAAAAACAGAAACATAGGAAAACAAAATAACAAAGTTTCCGTAGGGATACGGATTCAACATGCTACAAAGGATGACGCCTGCGTATGTTACACAGGAGAGGCCAAATTTGGGTCGTGAGTGGTGTGACTGATGAGTTGATTGATATGGTTGTAGTTGAAGCAGAATGAGGCGAGAAGTAAAAGAAGGAGGTTGATGATATACCACCATATGAACTCAGGAGAAATGAGAATCCACAGCAGTGCTTCACATCCAACTACACCAGACACATGGAATATGAAAATAGTTGGACAGGTGGTTTGAGCTGTGGAAGCAAGTAGGTGAGAGCATGTTGCTGTGAGGAAAAGCAACAGAATTGGAGTTGAATGTTGGAAGGGGTTGGTATTTGAACCTTCATACTTAATCCCTATTAAAGTCAACTCCAAACCCATGAGAATAGTATAAGCTTTGTTCTTCATAGTATTTTTATGAAAATAGAGGACCAGAAGTGGAATGAAAATGGAGGGAACAAGTAGAATGACAAAGAGAAATGATGTAGTGAAAGAAGCCGAGAGAAGAGTGAGATGCAAATTGAACTTAGAGTGACCGGGTATATATAGAGAGATCAGTAATTGGTGAATTCCGAAAAATTCTGTGTATTTGAATTGTCGTGTTTTATGATGTAATGACCAAAAAAGAGCAAAGAAGAATGGGTGGTGCTGTATGATGCAATGACAGAAAAGATGTAAAGGAGAAGGTCTGGTGCTGTATGATGTATTAATAACCAAAAAGATGCAAAAGAAAATGCCTGGTGTTATATGATGTAATGGAATCAGAGAGAGAAATTATAAATTATTATCTCCAATACATTTAATTCTCATGTTTTTAACTCAATTATTTTTATTTATTTATAATTTTAAAATTCACCATAATATTAATTATATTTTGTTTAAGTATATCTTTATTTTATTTTATTTTAATAAGTTTATATATATCTTGTGATAACAAAGATACAAAATTTATTATATTTGGTAACTTTTATAACAAAAAGAACCTACAGCCCATAAAATAATAGAGACAGTATTTTTTTTAATAACATTGTTTGTTTGGCAAGAATATTATTAGGTCATCATGGTACCCAAGGCAAGTAAATTGAGGTTTGGCTTTATCTAATGAAATGATACTTATCATCTGGTGGGGTTGGGCAGCACCAAAATTTCTCCCACAGGACCATTTCAACAAATGTTGACAGAAAAAAAAAGTTAAAAATTAGATTATTTGAAATAAAAAAAATGAAAAAATAATGAAAAAATTAATAATGACTTATTTATAAGAGGATAATTTTATTATATTAATAAATTTAAAAGATAATTTTTAAATAAATTTAAAAAATAATTTAACATAAAATATCATATTCTTTAAAAGTATTAATAGAGTTAAAATAAATTTTAATCTTGTTGTAAGGGAGAACTTGTTCAACTCCAGTGAAGATGGCTTTGATGATGTCTAAAGCTATGCATCATCTACATCACTGGTTTAGGTTTAGTCCTGATTTTCTAGCTTGTGCATTAGATGTTGTAGATCAAGAATTACATGTATAAAACAAGCTTGCATTGAATTGTATCAGTCATCAAACTCTTGAATGTGACCAAAAGCAGAACTCGTAAATAGATTAGCTACTTAACTAATAGATTAGATGAGTGCACTGCACTGATGCATTGAAAATACACTCACGATAATCTATTAGGTAAATTCCTAATCTATTAATAACTGCAGCAGAACTCTGGTATAAAATCAGTTTCTAAAATCAGTTTTAAGTGCGAGAAAAATAACTGAATTACTAAAAAGAGACTTCATTTATTAGATCTACAGAGTTCTTGTGCTTTCTTGGGAGATCATTCAATTGAACCTTCAAGAAGATTGATGATGGATTCAACCTTGATGGGTCAAGCTTGGATCTAGGATCAAGTGACAAATCCGCACATCCATTAGGTGTATTCGTTCCTTGATTCTTTTCTTATTGTATTTCTGTTTATAGATTGATTCACTGAGTAAAGTGAAGGCCTGGGTGCAATTGTGTGGATGCATTGCATCTAGGGGGAGTTCTTGATTTGTAGATCAAGTTCCTTAGTCTTTAGGGTCTTGAATTATATAGATGTTCTTGTAATTCTTGTATCTCTATTGATTTAGTGAAATCCTCCTAAGTGGGTTGCTTAGGAAAAGACTGGACGTAGATTCATCTTGAATTGAACCAGTTTAAATTGTTGTGTTCTTTGTTTCTCTCATCTTTTATGCTTTTCTCAACTGCTTTACACAGTCAATTAACACATAACTGTAAAACTAGTTAATTGGGGTCTAAAGATTAAAGAAACTTTCAAGCTTCATTTAAAATCAGTAAAAAATTCAATAACCAATTCACCTTCTCTCTTGGTTGGGTGTAGAGATGGCAAATAAACCCGTCCCCGTGGGTATTGCCCGAACCCGTCCCCGTTTTGACGGGGAATCCCCGCATTGACTGGGTATGGGTATGGGTATGGGGAATCCCCGACTTTTTCAGTTGGGT
>Ga0214542_1006269_pt1 | contig 21826 bp, 10 predicted proteins | sample CNSS1metaG_FD_160096 | JGI IMG/M metagenome (GOLD analysis project Ga0214542, IMG submission 160096) | Root nodule microbial communities from cowpea collected in UCLA plant growth center, Los Angeles, California, USA - CNSS1 | ecosystem: Host-associated > Plants > Roots > Nodule | place: USA...
ATATTTAATCAAATAAAATATTATTTTAACTTTTAATTGATTAGTTAATGTTTTTAATTAGATAAGTTAAAATAATTATTAAATTTACATATTAAATTATTCAATTATAACTAATAATTCAAACTTAGTTTGTAGGTGTTAATGATTTAAATTACAATACTATTATATATTTTTACATTTAAAATATATAATCTAAAAAATTAATCTTTTTAATTATTTTTATTTTATTTTATTTTTTTAAAACGGGCCAACGGGCCAGCCCGTACTTTGGCTCGTCAAGTTGACGGGTTGGATGGGACGGACCAGAACAGGCTGACGGGTTGAAATCTTCAACCCAGCCCGTTCCTTTTAGCACAAGCTGACGGGTTGGCCCGTTGGACCCAGCCCGTTTTGCCACCCCTAACTAGCACATATCAAAATATCCAAAGAATATTTATGCAACTAAAATTTTTTTAACATGCTTTTGTATCTCATGCTCAATAAACTTAATTATAAAATATCCTAATTAAAATAATATTTTAAAGAAAAAAACTAAAAATCCATTGAAAGATAAATGAGTGCATAAATATGCATCAAAATGTTTAATACAAATTAAAGAAAAAAACATATGTCAGTATTTCTTAATAAATATTCTAGTAATGTGGATCCATATGTATGTGGATATGTGCATGCATGCTTATTAATGCTTATGAGTATGAATGAGTGAATGTGTTTGTGTTTGTGCATGTATAATAATTTTCTATATCTAATTGATACAAATCATGATGATTTTGTAAGGACTTAAATATGATAAATTATCATACTCTTTTAATTTTCAATAATTACTATTAACTTCTTTGTTCTTATCAAGATTTCATATTGTTTCTGTTTTCAATAGTTTAGATCTCCACATTAAAATTTTACTATAAAAATAAAAACTTAAGATGGAATATCAAAATTTTCATTTTGTTTCTGTTTTGAAATATTTAGCTCTCCACATTAAAATTTTACTTTAAAAATAAAAAAAGTAAGATGGAATAAGTTTTGGATATGTTATTGAAGTTATACCTAATAAAACAATGCTTTTAATCCTAATATTAAAAAAACTACTAATTTAACCCTGAAAACTTACTTTTAACTTAATGGTATTGCCATGATAATTGTTTCGGTCTCAACCCTCTGTTATGTTTAAAAAAAAGGTAATTGTCATTTTTAAATTAATATATTGACTAAAACAGGGTGAAAAATTTAAATATCGATTTAATTTTGAATCTGGAAAAACGGATTCACCTCAAGTATTTATTAGAACAAAAAGGAAATTTGATATTTTATCAAGAAAAAATATTTAATAATTTATAATCAATAATTGTGTATACATCAATAAAACTCATGTGTGTTAGACTTATCATTTTTATGAAAATGTATGGATATAATTTTATAGTCAAATATATTTTTAATTATTAATGTTTATAAATTGATATATCCATTGACGAATAGATTAACAAGATGTATGGATATATTTATAATTAATATTTTTTAGAGATTAGCATGCTACAGTTATGGTTTTCTTTGAATAAGTTAATCATAAATTAATAATCAAAAAGATATTTGTAATATACAAAAACTAATAATTAATAAATATTTACATTAAATAATTTATCATGTAAATGTAAAATATGATATACAAATTAGTATATCCATGTCATATATTACAAAATATTAAATATTAAATATAATTAAAACTTAATATATATGCTATGAACTTTTCTTAAAACAATACATTAATACTTAGTATTTTCATTATAATAATAATTTATAATTAATATATGGTATTGATATGTTAAACTTTTCCAATTTAGTGTATGCTAGGTATTTTCAACAATTCCTTTTCAGAATAATCACACTGTTTCATATCCAAATAGTGTGAGAGCATCCTTATATATACCATCATCCTTAGGCCTTCACTCACACAAAGTTTCTGAAACAACTAACCTTATACAATGTGTTGGTTTCTTGTAGTTCTGTTTCTCAGTCTCACTTATGGTACTGTTTCAGAGGCTAAGGCTCATTCTGCTGTTGTAGTTGGCACTGTCTACTGTGACACATGTTCTCAACATGATGTCAACCCCAAAACCCACTTCATTTCAGGTTCATTTTGACTCTCTTATTGATAACATGCTTCAGTTTCACATATACCATATCATATCTCTCAAGGTGTTTGATCTTTTGACTAATGCATATCATATCATACCCTTAAGGTGTTTGATCTTTTGACTGATATGTTTTGTTCTGTCATGAGCAGGTGCCAAAGTTGGTGTGGAATGCAGAGTTAGGCATTCAGTGTTCAAGGAAGAAGTGGAGACAGATAAACATGGTGAATTCAAGGTGAAGCTACCATTCAAAGTGTGGAAGCATGCACACAGAATCAAGGGATGCACTGTGAAACTCATCTGTAGCAGTGAGAAACATTGTGATGTGCCCTCAGTTTCCACCTCTTCTTCAGTGAGACTCATTACAAGAAAGCAAGAAGAACTCATTTTCTCAGCTGGCTTGTTCTCATTCAAACCTGCTAAAAAACCAAGATTTTGCAACCATAAGCAAAGTGTTTCAAACCCATCAGATAAAAATGCAGCAGTAGATACCTTTTTCCCTCCATTACCATTTCCTCCCCTACCTCCCTTTCCCCTCCTACCTCCATTTCCTCCACTACCTCCCTTTCCCCTCCTACCTCCATTTCCTCTTTTACCTCCATTTCCTCTCTTACCTCCATTTCCCTTACTACCTCCCAACCCATTCCTACCTCCGAACCCACTCCTACCACCCAACCCATTCCTACCTCCAACTCCAGGGCTAACACCTCCTAGTCCACTTCTACCACCCCAAACTCCAACCCCAGCTCCAGTTCTACCTCCCCAGACTCCAAATCCAGTGCCACCTCCTATTCCATTGCCACAGCAATAATCACACTTTTGAGATTGTTGTAAACATGATTCAAATAATCGTTGATCACACATGTCATAATAAATTGAGTTCAGATGATTTATTGTTTGTAAAGCTATGTGGATTTTGAGATTTGAATGAAGATTCACACATATCTATATATGAATGCTTGGACTAAGATTGATTCTTGAGCAGTTACACATGAAAGCAGTAACACCTTATAATAAGTTGTACTGCATCAACATAACGTTGTATAATAGGTCTTCATGATCTTTATAATCATATTTCATATTAAAAGTGTTGTTGTGAAGGAAACAAACATTGTGTGATGCTTCCTTTTAGCAGTAGGAAAATAGAACCTGAAACTGGTTTGGAGGTGCGACCACTGCAGGGATTGTAGTAAAATAGGGCACAGTATTTTTATATTATACCAGATAGTGAAGACAAAACAAATATTTTATGAGGATAGAAAATGATATATCATAAAGATCATTTACTATTTAATATAATTTTTTTTTTCAAATTAAATGTTTCTTTTATCTTTGTGATTGCTTTATTATGTCAATTCCACACCCTTTTTTAAAAAATAAATAATGTTTTAACTATTTTGATTTTTTATAGAAATATATTCTTTATTTAATTCATTTTAGGACAAAATTCTAAAGAATAATTTTAATTAAAAATATCGTGAACAAATAATAAAAATTAGTATATAAAAAATATCCTATCATGCTATAACTTTCAATAAATTAGAGTTATATACACATGTTATTTCTGTACCCAAAAATAAGCAAAATGACCTAATTTCATAAGGTAAAAAAGTATCAGTTACATTTATTTAATATTTTTATTTCGTAAAATACACAAGTCTACTTTTTAAATTAAGAATAAACTTATTTTATAAATAATAAGATAAAACAATATTGAAAAACAAAAATTTGTCTATACTTTTTAAAGTCATTCTAGTGGTAAGACTTATTCATGATAAAAGCAAGCAAGATCCTGAAATACATCGAACATATTTAATGTGAGAATTCACATAGTCAAATAAATAAATAATATATATATATATATATATATATATATTAATTAAAGTTGTATTAACTATCATGTAATATGACATTTTAGATACATTAACATCTTAAAACACAGTAATAATTTGCTATCACATGAAAAATATTATGAAAATAATAATAACAGAAAATATGTGGAATCAAACCAAACCCATGTATAAAAAATACATAACAAACTTCTTTTAAAAGAAATTAAACACATGTAAAGTTTTTTGAAAAAAAAAATCTAAGAGCAACCGTAAATAAGTCAGCTTCTCCACATGTAAAGTTTTTTGAAAAAAAAAAAAATCTAAGAGCAACCGTAAATAAGTCAGCTTCTCCGCACAATGATTTTCTTTTCTAAAAGTATCAGAACGTTTAAATTCCATTCTTTTACATATCTTCAAATATCTTCAAACAGTTTGTTTGTATTTTTCTAAGAAACTAAAACAATTTGAGAATGAGAAAAGACCTTACACAATCAATTTTCACTAAATACATCTAAAGTCAATCTCTTGAGAATGTTTAATAACAAGAATAACTCTCCTAATTTCATCATATAAAAAATTAAATAACAAGAATAACTCTCGTAATTTCATCATATAAAAAATTAAACACTGTCAAAAAAGTAGAAAAATTATCCATAAATCCACTCATACTATCTCTAAAAAAGCTAACACAAGTTTCAAGACTAAGACTTCTACAAAATTTGAGGTCAATGTTCACCTTAATCCAACCAACATCGAAGAACTACCAAAGGACTTGTATATGAGAATATATGAGAATAATTTTCTCCTCACTTTAGTGGTTGTGTAAAAAGATTTTAGAACCAAAAGGTCGTGCACATCATTCTTCATAAGTTTCATAAAAGAATTATCCATCAACCTTATATATCCTTTAATAATGTGCATCCTTAAATTAAAAATTCATTTTTATTCTTGCCTTGAATCTACTGGATTTGAAACTTTTGTCTCATTCACATTTTCATTACTCGTGTTCGTACTCGTTTCTCTTGTGGTTCCAAATATTACTTATATAATTTTTTATAAAGAAACAAAAATCACAATAAACATGATAATATCAATATATAATGTTAAAGTTATACACGTCGTTTTATTTTCTTTGATTTTAAATATCAAGAAAGTAATTATAATTGTGTAAATATCAAATCAAAATATTAAATAACAAGTGAACAAATGTAAAATAATTATATAAAGGTATAAAAATAATCAAATATGTTGATTCAATTTGAAATTGAGATTGCATTTCTTGAAATGTAATCTCATCACACACACAATAAAAGTGTAATTAAGGTTGTCATGAGAGAAAAAAAATACATTAGAAATATGAATGAATTTGGTGGATACCAAACAAACAATTAAGAGAGAATAAAAAAATTCACAAAAATTGAAACGAAAGTAAAGGTAAAAGAAAATAAAGAAGATAAGATTTTAGTGTTGATAAGTAAATTAAGAGTTATGCCATCGGATAGTTCAAATAGAAAATCAAACATCATTATTGAAACAAATAAAATATTAAAAAGAACTAAAAACAATCAAATGTGCATCCTACGAAGTTCTTTTTATTAAATGAAATTGATGTTTCAATTTCATGAAATGGAATATACCATCTGAATGAAATTATACAACGGAAAAAAATGTGTAACTAAAATTATGATAAGAGATAAAAGATCTTGGAGATGTGAGTGAACTTTGTAAATCTCAAATTAGTCAAACGTTGAAAAAAGTAATAAAAGGAATTGTGTAGTGAAAGAAAAAATAATAGCTATGAAATTAAAGACTAGTTAAAATAGTAAATATAAGTTTTTTACATTACCTAATAAGTTATAGGTAGTCAAATAGAATAAGGGACGGTTGAATTGTGTTTTAAAAACCTTAACAATTTTTTGTAAGTATAGTCTAAAGATGTTTAGTCAAACTATAGGTTTATGCAAAGTCAAGCAAACTGATAAACATTTTCACAAACTAAATTAAAAAACTTCACCTTCTAAGAGTTAGTGTAAGTTCATTAACATGAAATGTAACTAGGACAAGGGAGAGTGAAATTCTTTAATTAAAATGTTTTTATAGTAGTTTGTCTGATAATGCAAACTACGTATAATTTTTAGTTAACTAATTGAGTTCCATTAAACAAACTAATACTAGAAGATACAAATGAGTATTATTTTGATTTGTGACCATTCTTTGCTAACTTGATAAGTATTCTTTAACACTAAAGCTAAGACAAAGAAATTGTCTAAGATGTGATAAAAAGATCATAAGGTTGCTCACTAAAGAGAGGTTGTGTGTTTTGACATTTACAAGGTTAAACACCCTCTTATAGTTTTTTAGATGAAGATGACAATGTTCTTACGAAGTTATTTAAGGCACATAAAATATTTTGACAGCATTTCAGCACTTGCAAAAGATATTTTTATAAAGGTGTTAAAGAAAAGAACCATTGCAATTCCTTTTCTAACTATTGTGTAACTTTAAACTCACTTTGTGCATATGAAAAATTAGACATAGAATATGCATTAAATGTGATTTATTCATGCATTAAATATTGTTTTCTTCTTTATGCAACATCGTAGTACTTGGATGTACTTATCTATCCTTAGACAAAGTGTTTTTACTTGAAACTTATGTAAAACACAAAGTCGTATAAAGCATATATACCTTTCTAGACTTGGCAAAGCAAGCACTTGGAAGTTGTTGAGGCAAATAATTTTAGCTCACTCTCTAAGAGATCATTAAATGACATATGGTTTTTTAGATCTTGGTTAGATGTAGAAAAGGGACATTCCCTACAACATAGAATAAGTATACAAATATTCACGAAGTACTAAATTAGCTTAAGATTATGTGTATATCATTTAAGCAAACACATTGCTTATCAGACTACATAGTGGTGTCCCATCTAATAGACAGAACACTTGCATCTTAGATTATCTATTATTGAACAAACACTTAGTCTTACTGACAAGGCATGACCATATTTTATGCTTTATTGTTTTTAGCATTTATTGAAAATCATGGGTGTTCAATTTTGTTTCAATCGTAGGTGTTTTAGTAATTTAAAATGAGAATAAATATATGGATAAGGATGAGTATTGTAATGATTATAATCCTCATTCTTATACTCCATTAAATCGAGTATTATCCACACTCGATTAATGCTAAATTTTTCCATCAAAATTGGAACTATTTCAAATAATATCCATAAATTCATATTTCTTTACTATCTTCTCTTTTCTCACCTACTTTAATTTCCTTTAAAAATGATATATTAATTGTTTCATGTTCGTCGTGATATTTTAAATATGTTAATAAAGTTATATATCAACCTTAATCAGCTTTCAAATTATATTATTAACAATACCTATTATATATACTACATAAACACATATGTTGTCACTCCTATATGCACATATTTTTAATATTTTCTTATAAGAAAAATGTAATATATGTTGTGTACATTAAATTAAAAGACTCCTAATTGTGAATCAAATGAATTTTTCATTAGCTGACCAAATAATTTTTATATATATATATATATATATATATATATAGTATTATTTTATTAAGTACTTGCTTTTTTATTTATGTTAAATCTGTTTAACTACAATAAAAACTTTTTTTTTCCGTCAAATGTATTTATAATTTTTAAATTAAATATTCTTGTAGTGGCCACGAATCCCCCGAAAACTTTTAATTTTATTTTTTCTACAAATTTATATATATTTTTAAATTATATTTATATATTATTTATATTAAGTTTAAGAAATTTCCTTCCAATTTTACCGTTTTAATTATATATATTATTTATTTATATATCTTTATTTTATAAAAAGAAAATAACTTGATGGATGTTGGTTAATAAGAGGGATGAAGATTATGTCCCTAATGATAAGTTTCTTTCTTTCCCAGTAGAAAGAAAGGTTAGTATCATATTAGAATTTATGTATGACAGATTTATGATTATTCTATTAAGATGTTTCTCTCAAATTAAGTTTTCACCAATTAGTATGAACCCTAATTATGACTTTAGGGATTCTTTTGTGAAATTGACATGATCCTTAATTATATTTTCCCCAAATTAGTATATCTCTAAATTATGAAATTTATGGTGTGTTTGGATGAGACAATTTAAGAGAGTAATTCATTTATTTAGAGAATTTGAAATTCTTTCACTTGGTGTTTGGATGAGTGATTTCAAACCCGACTCAACCTTTGGTCCGGGTCGGTCTAACTCGACCTTTGGTTCAGCTTGACCTTCAACCTAGGATGACTCGTCTTGTCCTTTGGCCCAAACCAATTCGTCTCAACCTTCTATCTGACCCGACTTGAATTTTTGGTCCTATGAACATTTTATGTCCTAACCAATGAACAATTCCACAACTTGGAAAATTTCAATTTCCTTCTTTTCTGATGGAATTTCAAATTATATTATTTTAGTTATTTGAAATGCCTTATTAAAATTTCTTAATTTCAATTTTCTTTTAATTTCCTCATCCAAAGATGTCATTTTCCTTGAATAAATTTCAAATTATTCAAATAAATGAATTACCATCTTAAATTGCCTCATCCAAAGACACTAAAATAAAGGAAAATGATATTTTTAGATGACAAAATTAAAAGAAAATTGAAATTGAGAAGTTTTAAGAAAGTGTTTCAAATAACTAAAATAGTAGAATTTGTTATTCACTTAAAAAATAAGGAAATTGAAATTCTCCAAGTTGTTAAATTGCTCATTGGTTAGGTAAAAAAAGTCTACAGGTTCAAAAAGTCGAATCGATCCAGGCAGAAGGTCGAGCCAAGCCAAGTCGAGTCGGGCTGAAGGTCGAGAAGGCCGACTCAGGTAAAGTCGAGCCAGACCAACCTGATTCAGGTCAAAGGTCAAGCTGGGTTGGTCTAGGTTGGGCCGATGATCAAGCCAAGTTAGGCCGATCTGGGCCTGGCCGAAGGTCGAGCCGGATAGGCTCGGGCCGAAGGTTAAGGTGGGCCGAAAGTCAACTTGAACCAAAAGTAAAAACGAGTCGTACCGAATTGAAGGTCAAGCTAAGTTAAGTTATAGTCAAATGTAGAGTTGAGTTGGCAATAAAAGAAATTAAATTGTTTTATCCAAGCAAGAAAATTGAAATTTAAAATATTTCAATTTTTTCATCCAAACTAATTATTTAAGAAATGAAGAGAATTCATTGCAAGTAATTCAATTAATAGGTATTTCAATTTCTTGAAATTATTAAAATGCCTCATCCAAGCACAAGGTTAGGGATTTTGTGTTTTCCTTTGAATATGGTAAAATTTGTACAATTTTATGGATGTAGTTTGGGCTGCATTACGAACTCCACTTTATAAAATTAATTAGTCTAAGTAAAGGAAATTAAAAGTTTTTTTTATTTAATTAGAAAAGATAATTTATATATTAAAAATCTAATTTGGCACCCCTGAACTTTTTGTCCAAGTTTCGTCACTGTCCACATCACTTAGGAGTCGAGGCCAAAGACGATTTAAATACTTTTTCTCCTTTCACCCTCTGAGACACTTTTTAAGGACAAAACCATAATGGAGTACAGACTCCAAACCGGACAATACCTCATATGAGTCGAGGCAAAAAATAATTTAAATCTTAGAAACACAGTGATTGATTGTAACAATGATGCCAAACTTGTAGTGGAAAGCATAATTTAATCTTTTTTATCACATAAAATATCTTTCATTATATGTTTATTTTATCCAATAATAAAGTTAGTAAAAAAATTGTTCGTTGTCACAACAATTTTTATTTCTTTGGTTTAATTAGTCGGGTGGTACCCATTTTCGTTTGAATGTTTCAGTTTGGTCCCTGTTTTTAAAAAAGTTTCAATTATGTTCCAACTTTTGAAAAAGTGCCTAAATTAAATCATTTTCAGAAGAAAAAAAATATTAATGTCGTTAAAGGCGTGCCACGTGTTGGTCTCTAGATTTTTTTAATTTTTATTTTTTTAAAAAAAAATTGTTTTTGCCAAGTGGCAGATGTGATAAGTTTTTTCTATCACGTGTAAGTAATAAGTAATAATAAGTTTGGTCTCAAATTTCAAATTTAAGAAAGAGACAATAGTGCTCTATTTTGAAAATCACGTTATAACATATTATATATTTTTTAATTATTAACCCATGTTTTGTTATTCATGACTTTTGCAACTAAATTTTAATATAAATATCAATATTTAATTTTGTAAGTCATCTTTAATAACAAATATCAATATAACATTTATATAAATAATAAATTTCGTATTAAGAGAGACAATATTTCTCTATTTGGAAAAAAAAATTGGGACTAAATTAAACCAAAAGGATATATGTGGCACCAGTGCATGGAAGCAAAACGACAACGGTTATTTTCAACTTTTGGCTTTGGGTGCGCACCCGAGGCATATACTACCGAGGTAAAAAGGATATATGTTGTCAACCCGAGGCATATTTGAATCGTTACTGCCTCGGGTCTAGCCCAACCAAAGTAGAAAGTTAGATTTACTGCCTTGGTTCTGGTTCAACCGAGGCATATTAGGTATTAGAAAAATCATTATAAAACCCACACCCCACTCACTTTCTTTTCTCTCACACACATGGGACCCACACCCCACACATTTTTTTTTGTTTCATGTAGCACTCTCTCATCTCAATCATAAAACACACACACTATTAACTTCTACACAAAATTCTCTCACTTCACAACACTCATTCTCATCATCGCACAACACTACACTCTTTCTCTTCTCTCTCCCAAGGCCTACTCACTGCACCACTCTCTTTTTTTCATTCACTCACACTACACTCTCTCTCTTTTTCTCATTCACGTAACCCACCCATCACACACTCCTCTTCTCTCACAATCACACACTCTCTCACGGAACCCACACTATACACCCCACTAACCCACACAAAACCCTCACTTCACTCACTTTAATGCATCACTCACACTCTCATCTCACTGCACCCACGACCCAACACTCACACCTCACTAAAATAATCACTCACGGAACCCAAACCCAACACACACACACACACACACACACACACACACACTTCTCACAGTACCCACACTTGCATAATTCGTAGAAACGGTGCACAAGCCAAAAATTATTTACAAACTCAATCTCCATCAAACTACAAACCCAATTTCTACCATATATCTTAATAATCTCAAATTCAAGATTTAAAATATAAGAACACACAAACAATGCAGAAAATTAAATCAAGGCGAATCCAAAAACAACCCAAAACGTAAAAATAAACATACAAAGGAGCGGGATTGAACGGAGGCAATGGCAGCGGCACCAGAATAACCTCCTCGACGGTGCGATGCAGCAATGGTGTAGGCAGACTGAACGGAATGGTGCAGTGGCAGTGCAGCGACCCTCGATGGTGTAGGCGGAACAAACGCCACAGTGGAACACCGATGATGGTTGGTCGAAGAAGAAGAAGATGCAGTGGTACTGGAAACCTCCTCAACGGTGCAGTGGAAGAGTGGACCAGGTGTGCGGGACGCTCGAATACTGCCTCGGTTAATTCGAAACTAAGGCATATTGGCATAGTGAAAGTGCAGAATGTGTGCTGTTGCAGTGTGAAAAGATTTGGATTTTCTTAACCCTACGAAGCAATATTGCCTCGGTTAATTTGAAACTAAGGCATATTGGCTTGCTCATATGCCTCGGTTGGTAGGAGGACCGATGCATAAGTCATCTACTGCCTCAGTTATTAAAGAACCGAGGCATATTCCTTCAGTGAAATAAAAAAAATTAAAATTGCAATTTAACTGCATCGGGTAAAAAGCACTTGAAGCATAAAAGCTATTAAGCCTCGGTTCAGCGGTACCTGATGCATAAAAGCATGTAAAAAATTTCAAATTCTGGGAAAGCGGGAATTGTCAAAATTTTATAAGCTATATGCCTCGGTTAGAATAGAAACCGGTGCATAAAAGTTGACTTTAATTACAAAAATGCCACCGCGTGTTTATATGCAGCGGGTGCACAGGAACTGAGGCATATACTATGATGTAAAAACTCTTCAATGCACTAGTGTGGGGACTACATTAAAACAAATAGACATATGTGTGGACTAAATTGAAACAAATAGACATATGTGGGCACTAAATTGAAATCAAGATAATGACCCTTGGTAGTGACACTAACACGTGGCAATACCTTGTCACGTGGCACTGATAGTGCTTCATGTCACATTAAGGACCTAACACATGGCCAAAAAAAATTTCAAAAAAGAATTCAAAAAATTTAAAATATTATGAAAAAAAATATCCAAAGACTAACACGTGACACACCGTTAACAGCATTAATAATTTTTTCAAAAGTTGGGACACAATTGAAACTTTTTTAAAAGCGAAGACCAAACTGAAACATCCGAATGAAAATGGATACCATCCGACTAATTAAGCCTATTTTTTTATTGAATATCCAATGTTATAAACGCACGACTAATCTTAATACATTATAATCAAATTTAACTATTATAATATTAAAACAAAAGAAAAGAAAATCTAGAAACTAAAAAGAAAAAAAAAGAACAGGACAAAAACATAGGAAAAGTTTAAGGAAGGTTTGATGTTCTTCCAATTCCAACAAGTCACTTTGCACTATCCACACATTGCCTTTTATATGGTTTGCAACTTTCTTTCCCAACCCTCTTCCTTCCTCACATAGTAACCCCTCTAACAAAATCCATTTATTCTTTTTTTTTCCTTCCTCTCCTATTCAGTAATCATCAAACCCTCAAGATCTAAATTTCATATTCTCTTTCATTTCACCACAATTTTGTCAAAGACCTTAGAAATTTTAAATCAGTAGTGTCAATTTGGCCCCTAGCCCATGGATTAGCCCTGGCCCACTCTTCATTAAGCTTGAATCTACGAGGTGCCCAAATGAGGGAGCCAAACAAAAGCCTCAGCTCCTAAAGCCCCCCCTCTAGTGGGATAGGCCCAAGGCTAAGGTGGTTAGGGCTGATGATTTGGGCGACCCGACGATACGGACAAGCACAACAATCGGGATGGGTCGGATGATCCAAACGGGCCTGATGATTAGGACAAGCACGACAATCCGGACGGACACAACAACCAAGACGAGTCAAACGACTTAGATGGGTCAAACAACCTAGACAGGCATGACGACCAGGACCAACCGAATGATTCGGACGAGCTTGCCGACTAGAACGAGTCTAATAGACCCGAAGGCCGTGACAAAAATGACAACCCGGACGGGTTCGACGACCTAGGCAAGTTTGACGATGCGAATAGACCCGACTATTCGGACATGCCCGACGACTAGATGACCCCGATGACCCGAACAGGTATGACGACAAGAACAAGCCCGATGATTCGATCAGGCCTAACGACGCAAACGATCAGACGACCGATTCGGCTCGTGTTGTCAACCCTGATTTTTAGGTTGTCTAAGTCATCGTCCCATCCAGATCGTCAAGCCATTTAGGTCGTCATGCTCGTCAATGACGGAGACCCTATCTGGCTTGTTGAAACATCCTTTTCCTCGGGCCCGCCTAGGTTGTCGCTTCGTCCAAATTATTGGGCCGATCTAGATCTTGGAGCAAGTCTGATCATCAGGTTCGTTCAAGTCGTCCAGGTCGTAAGATTGGACCAGCTTGTCGGGACTAACCATGTCATTCGGGTCGTCGGGCATGTCTGGATAGTCAAGCACGTCCGTCTCAAAGGGCTCGTTTAGCTCGTTAGGCCCATTTGGCTCGTCAGAACTGTCTGGGTCATTTGGGTCGTCGGCCCCGTTTAGGCACGGTTAGGTTGTCGTGCAAAATGAACCAAAACTCAATAAAGTCTCAACGAGACCATTTGTCTTATCGGATTCGTTTGTGTCGTCAGGCCCGTTCTAGTCATCAAGCACGTATGGGTCATCTGAGTTGTCAAGGTTGTTTGGGTCGTTCTGGTCGTCGAGCTCGTTCGGGTTGTCTAGGTCATTGGGCCCGTATGGGTTATTGGGTTGTCTGAATCGTCGAGCCCTTCTAGGTCATCTGGGTCGTCGATATAGTCTCAATCGTCAAGCCCGTCCAAATCGTTGGGCTTATCTGAGTCGTCGAGCCCGCCCGACCCATATGGGTTGTTAGGCCCGCTAGTCCAATACGGGTCATCAGGCATGGCTAGGTCACTGAAAAGTTTAATAATGGATTTTTCATGTTGAAGAAGAAAGCCCATGGGTTGGCCTTGACCCACATGACTTTTGTGGAGTTTTTTGCCCTGTGGGCTTCTTTGAGTGAGTTTTTTTTCAATGTGGGCTTTTTTTACCCTAGCCCACATGGGCCAGAGCTAAGTCCTATCAGCTGGGCCAAATTAACACTTCTATAAATCAGTTAATGAGTTCATCAAATCTAGCTAACTCACATTTTTCCACCTTTATAATTTATAGTTACCTTTTGTAATTTAAAATAGGTACAAAAATATTTAAAAAATATTTTATTTAGTACAAAATTATATATAATTTTATGTGTTCATAGTTTTATAGCTATTAAAATTTGTATTTTTCTTTCTAATAATTTTCTTACTTATTCATTATTTTTTATAATATATATAATAAAAAGGTAATATAAATATTATATATAATAAACATGTGATGCTTGCTTTCTTGGCATTTTACATTTTTATTATAATATAATAAAGACCTATGATGCACCGATACTTCAACTTAAATCACGTATCCATGTCCGACACATATCGTGTTCGATACTTTAGGATACTTTAACGATACGTATCAATGAAGTATTATTTATGAAATTGTAGTACACTACAATAAAATCTTTGAATAGTGATCAATGTTAGTGATGAAAAACAATTAGTTACTATATAGTGATCAAATTGAGAAGTAAAATAGTTCCAAAAAATTATAATTGGTCTCTAAATTGATAATTAAAATAGTTTCAATTATGTATTAGTTTTTAAATTGGTCACTAACATTAGCTACCGGGTTTTGACTATTAAAATAATTGGTCTCTAATTAGGAAATTTGGATTCATACATCAAGAATCATATATTTATTATGTTTGTAAGAATTAATCAAGAAACAATGTAGTAAGTAGAATTTTTTTATAGGTATATCATATGTTCGGCCGGTTGTTTATCTTTGACAGCTTATAAAAAAATAACATCGAATATTTTTATCACATAATATATTCGATATGTTATTTGGTCTGAAAAATTAATTTGGACTCAATTATGAGTATTTAATTTAAGGGTTAAATATGTTTTTGGTCATTTAAATTTATGTGAAAATTAAAATTAGTCCATCTTCGAAACTTTAACTCAATTTAATCCTCCAACTTTAGAGATATATCGATTTAGTCATTTTAACCAAATTTTATTAAGTTTATTTAACGTTTTAAATACGTTTCATGATAGTATTTGAGTTGTTTACACCATTTGACACATTTTCAATTCAATGTTAGCTAAAAACTATCTTAAATTGAAAATGTGTCAACCGGTATAAACAACTCAAATACTATATTGAAACACATTTGAAACATCAAATAAACTTAATAAAATTTGGCTAAAATGACTAAATCTACACATCTATAAAGTTGGAGGTCTGAATTGAGTCAAAATTTTGAAGAAAGACTAATTCTAATTTTTATTTAATATTAAATAATAAAAAACATATTTAACTCTTAATTTAATGATACACACCATATATTATAATTTACTCATAACCAAATTACGATATTATTACCTATTACTATAATATTATAGATATTTAAAAATGCACACAAACATTCACACACTACAAGAAAACACACTATTAGAATCCCATTAAAACTCATCCTAAAATAAAAAACGGAAGGAAATACATTCGTCATTTGTTTGTTTTTGACCCTTGCACTAAACTAGGAAGCTTTTGAATTTTTGGGTGTGTAAAAGTAAATTAGAGGCGGTTCCATCCACTCAAAAGGATCTCTTTAGATTTTTGTAGCTTTAATTTTGTGTCGCAGATAATGTAGGCAGAATCATCCCTAATAATTTAATATAATAAATTTTAATTATTATTTTAAATATAATTTCTTAGTAGAGTTGGTCAAATCGTCTCTTTCCTTTGGTTCTTAAATATTATATTTTGTAGTATTAGGGTTTAAAAAAACATTTTTTAGTGTTCACTAGCAATCTGATTATCAGAGAGTTTTCACTTGTGCATATTCCAGAGTTGTGGAAATTGTTCCAACTTATTATCAAAGTGGTTCACCTTGGAGCCATGGAAACTACTCAAACTTTAAAACACCAACGTTTGCAATGAAAAGGAACTCGAGGTTCTAGATCCTTTCAAGAAGATTCGGAGAAGTTTGTCGTTAATGCACTTAAAAGTGGTGGAAGGCGTGGTCCTTTTCATATTCTCCATAGCTTGTTCTGAGATCTCATCCAACAAATTAAAAATCTTGTTTCATACAAAAATGAAACCACATGCGTCTTAATCACCACCATCGCAATGCATGAGAAGATTAGAAAAAGAAAAAAAATAAAAGTTGATAGTTGCATAGCTGTGAACCCCAAAACATGCTTTTGTCTCATTGGAATGAATGGTGTTGGATTGAACTAAGTTGGATAATTTATGGAGTGTAGAAAATTGAAAGGATGATGATACTATAACAACTGAATTTTGACAACTTTCTCTTACAATTTGAGTTGGTATACTTTAAGTGGGTTTGGAATATAGGAAAATGAGAAAATAGAAAAATGAAAAGTTACTTAAAAGATGACAACTCAAGTTGTAAAAAAATGTTGTCAAAATTTAGTGGTTATAGAATAATTTTCCAAATTGAAATATGATGAAGCATTGTTCAATTGATTAGGAGTGATGAGGATCAATGACGTGGAATGTTGGATGGCCTGTAAGACCCCATCAGGGTGCTACCAAAAACTTACATATATATTATTTTTTATTTATATTCATTCTTCGTCAACAAAAAAAAACAAGAAAACAAATCTCTCATTTATTTTCTCAAATAAATGTTCCACACATTAAAATTTATTCAATACTAAAAACATTTAAAAGTACTCAATAATTAAAATCGTTCCAAATACATCTTATATAAAAACAAATTCTTCTTCCCAATGCAGACCCATGCTTCTAACTGTTGTGCATCCAGAACATCATCTGCAACTTTATCTATTCCTGTATAACACAAGTCAAACGACCATCATAGGTGAGAACCACAACCACAAAATACAAGGGTGAGCTAACTTAAAATCACATCATAATTGAAATAAGTTATATAAAAATAAAATTACCATATAACACCTCACCCAAGCATTTTTATCACATCATTCAATATAACATAATTAAGCACAATGTATATTATCTCATTCATGTCAACAAACTCACGTCAAATCTCAATTCAAGAGGTTCAATTCTCAACACAACCCTTACACGTAGTTTACCATCCAACTAGCTCACTTATAAAGCCAAACACACTCTTCCTTCCTACTCCACAAGAGTCTCCAGACAAAGTTTACTTTCCACTATCCCACCACAAGTCTTACGACAAGGTCAAACATCGATACAACTACATTGAGTCTATCACTCCTTGCTACTCTCCCAAAGAGTACAACCAGAGTCCTCAAGGTCAACTCCTAAAGCCCCCAAGGGTCAGCTCCCAGAGCCCCCTCACCTCTTGCTAAGACTTACACGTTTTCAATCACATCATAACACATGTATAATTCACATATACTACCTCGTCATCATTTTCAAACTTTTTGGATAGAATAATATGTCACCCATCATTCAAACATAACAAGAACATATCTCAAACAACATGTTATTTTTAAACAATTGTGCAATAAACCAGTCAAAAGACCAAAGTCACTTAACGACTTTATTTCTCACATTGCGAGAAGACTCACACGTCCACTTGAAGTGAAAAAAAAACAAACTCTTAACCAATATTTATTTTTAACTCAACGTCATTTATGATACCCTCCACCATATATTCCTTCATTTTAATCCTACAAACTATTATGTCGTCTCATACGCCAGAAGGAAAGCACATGATGGATCTTTTTAATATCTACATCGTGTGAAAACTAATTCAACACCACTTCATAATTTATCTTATACCCTTAAAAAGCAAAACTTGCAAGTATTCATAATTTAGTCCAACCCTTAACCAACAATTATTAACCGCTATCTCCAAATACATGTGCCCACCAATTCAAAATGTATTCATCTATTTAACTCTATTAAAACTGCACCACATGTTATTATTATAATATTATTGGTACTAACTGGATACTTCCAAAGACTTCCGATATACCTAATCATTGTTGATAAAAAAATCAAGTAATCCATCTTTATTAAGGATTTATACTAATTTATTGTCCAACTTTCTCTGAAAGTTTCACCTTTAAAAGAAACATGGTTGGATAATAAAGTCAATTCGTACTTAAAATAAAATACCAACATTCTTACTCATTTCGCTCCATGGAATTGCACCAATTCAACTTATATTAAAGGCTCTAAACTATACCATGTTTTGACCAAGAACGTCGTTAAAAATGAACCTGAACAAAAATTCATCATCCACGAACGACGACAATTTTGACCATGATCGTCGTGGAAGATTCTTATTTAACGAGGGTTTGGGGGATAACCATTGTTAAATATTGTTCTTTAAAAAAAACAGGTTTGTTTTTCGGATTAACCCAAACCTGTAATCAATCAAAAATCCATCCATAATAGTTCAAATATCAAACGATTTCATAAATACATTCAGAGATTGTTTCAAATAATAAATCCCTAAAAGTAGTATAAACTAACTCTAACTCTCACTAACTCTAGATAGAAAGTACTTCGCCCAGTTTTTTTAGCATAAGCTATTGCTCTTGAATTCGTTGGACTTGGGTCATTGAATTTCTGCAAAAGTGTAGGAAAAGTTAATAACAATACATATGTAAATGAGTTCAAGTTAAAATTAGTACATGAAATAAGTTAGCATATTACCTCATCCCAACAACTTTCATAACTGCTTTGCACAATTGTTGTCATCCATTGCATCACATAATAGCCACACTCAAAGCTCCTAGTTTGTTTATTACACTACACTTATAGTAATTGTATTTAGTTATAAATACACATAATAATACTAAAGTAAATGAATGATATATAGCGTATAAGTACTTGGAGGGAAATCCAAGAGATCCTTTTAGTACTGGCAATCGATCTACCACTTAATATACTTGTCCATTAAAAGCACTTAAGTTAAAATAATCAGTGTTAGAAAACATGACATTGTATATTCAAGATTAATGTATAATTGAAGGCATTTATTGAAAAAGACTTACGTATCAATTATGCTCTTCAAATAAGGGGGAGGAGCTCTATGACAAGAGCAAAACCATAAAGGGGTATACTTTGGTACTAATACAATAAGTAGTTGCCAATCAAAACTACAATGAAAAACTAAACAGCCTTCAAAGGAGATTCATGCTTTGTGACCTCATGAGTATTCTCATTGTCACCATCTTTGACCTTATAAAGTGATAACCCATACTCGGGACAACTTCTTAACTATGTAAATTCTTTTCTATATAAAATACAATCATTAGAATATGCAAGAATCTTTTCATATTTTATACCCATCGAACAAAGTATTTTTTTTTTTGCCCCACACATTCGATCAGGTAGTGTATTACTTTCAATAAGCATTTCCTTCAACAACTGAAGTAATTCTGTGAAGCTTTTATTAGCCCACCCTTTTAATGCCTTCAAATTTATCAACCTTAACATTATTGATAATCATGTGAAGTTAGTTGAATCAAGACATAACAAGGTCTTTGCATCTGTAGTCATATTTTCATACACAACTTTAGTAAAGGTTTGTACTCCAACATCACAAATCATGTCCTCTAATCTATCTTCCATTGTCGATTCCACAAATTGATGTGCTTCAACCACAGTTGGAGTCTATACCAATTCACCATGCCACATCCATGTTGTATAATTCTTTAGAAATTCATCGCATAAAAGATGTTCTCTAATCTCAAACACGTTCAATATTGTCCCATTCAAACAATTCACATAAGGACACTTCATCTTTCCTCAACCCTTGTCTCATAATCATCACTTATACATGATAAACTAATCCAGCTTTGATCCATCATTGTTTTGTAACGAGAAAGAATTTTATAGTACATAAAAGTAATAAGTGTTTGGGGTTGAATACCTCCAGACTCAATCCCAACACATTGCCAAGGGTCGGACACCCCCAGACTCAATCCCAACTCGTTTGACAAAATGCATATATCACGATAATTCAACAAATACCAAAATTTAAAAGCTAAATATTGTCATGCAAAAATAAAATTTCAACATATAATTACATACAAACAAAATAAATCAAATTTAAAACACTAATTTACATAATATTAACCATGATGGTTCGAGGGAGAAGAAGATAATGCATTGGCCACTACTTTTGGCTGGCTCTCGTGCACTTGGTAGTGGCAAGGGAGGTGTAGTGGCAGGGCAGGAAGGAAGAAGTGGAGACTTCGCAAGGGCAACAGTGGTGCGGTGGCAACAGCAATGATGCAAGAGTGACGCGGTGGCAAACTTTGACGGTGGTGGTTGTAGTTGCAAACTTCGTAACAGCAAAGCGGTGGCAGCAACAACGGTGCAATGGCAGCGGCAGTGGTGCAATGGCAGTAGAACCCAAGCAGCAACGACACTTCTTTTGGACCACCAATGACGACTTCGTAGGAGAAGCAACAAGCTTTGATGGTGGTGGTCACGATGGCTGGCGGTTAGAGAGGAAGATAGAAAAGTGGGTGCGACGTTTGACGAAGGCAATGGCAGCTTCGATGGTGTTGGATGGTGGCGTGTGCAGATGGCGCAAGAGGAAAAGAGAAAAGTGGGTGCGAAGGGGAAGAGTGAAAAGGTTATTTTTCTTTAACCCTCGACAAGCTAATCCACGACGATTATGGAAATCATCATCGTGATTTTTACATTAACAACAACGGATGACATAAAGACTTTCATTGTTCCGTGTTGCAATGCAAATAACGACAGATTTTCATATAACAATTGTTAATTTAGGTCCTTTATTTATGAAAACGCCACCATGTTTCTTTCCACAACGCTTGCGTTGGAGTTGTTGTTATTTGATGTCGTTGAATAGTGTTTCTGCACTAGTGATACATACATACATACATATACACACACACATATATATATATATATATATATATATATATATATATATATATATTTGTATATATATATTTTAATGATGTATGTAAATTAAATATGTTCTATGTCTCATTTAAATATTTCAACTCTTTTCAAAAATTTTATTTATTGTTTTTTTTTCACATGAAAATGTTTAACTCTTAATTTAAGGATTCAGTAGCACAAACCCTTCATTTGCTAGGTGGTAATATAAAAGCTTATTTTTTGTATTCTTTTATTCTTAATTTTTGTATTCTTTTATTCTTAATTTTTGTTTCATTTGAAGAACTCTTCCTATTTTGCTAAAACAATTTGTATTATCTCTCAATTGTTCAACTAATTTGATATTTGTAAAATTTTCATAGATATCTAAGGTATTTTTCATCTTATTATACCTTTAATTTAGGGGTGGCAAACAGGCCAGCCCGGCCCGTTTTGGCCCGTCAAAAAACAGGTCGGACCGGGCTAGCCCGTCAAATAGAAACGAGCCAATAGTCACAACCTGTCCCGTATAGGACGGGCTAACGGGCCGGGCCGGGCTGGCCCGTCTAGTTTTTTTATTTTTTTATTTTTTTATTTTTATTTTTTTAATTAGTTTTCAAATTTTTTAATTTGTTTTATTTTTTAAATTTGT
>Ga0214542_1006274_pt1 | contig 21818 bp, 7 predicted proteins | sample CNSS1metaG_FD_160096 | JGI IMG/M metagenome (GOLD analysis project Ga0214542, IMG submission 160096) | Root nodule microbial communities from cowpea collected in UCLA plant growth center, Los Angeles, California, USA - CNSS1 | ecosystem: Host-associated > Plants > Roots > Nodule | place: USA...
GGTCCCCGCCTAGCGACTTAAAAAAAAAAAAAAAGGAAACCGGCCTTTGGGAGGACGACTTCTTCTTGAATGTCGTCCTCTCCCTGACGACATGACCCAGATTTACAAAAAAAAATTCAAAGGACCCATATTTACAAATTATTGGTCAAAATGACCCAAATTTACAAAAAAGCCTGAAAATGATGTGAGTCTTGAAATCCACTTTCAGAGACGGATGACAAGTCGAGAGATGCCATGGTTTCTCAATTTAAAAAAAATTAATTTTATGGATTATATATTGGAAATACAAGAAATTAAATTAGATAGATTTTTATTTTTTTATAAAATATAATGTTTAATATTAATAAATAACAAAATATGAAATAAAATATAATAAATAAAAAGAAATTTATTGTGATAATTTTTTTTTATTTTTTCTTCTATTATTTTTTTGAGTTATTTGTTTGTATATTATATTTACTTTTTATTCTCACATTTTTTGTTTTTGTTTTTCTTAAGAGAAAAAAATATTTAGTACTTTTTAGTCTCATTCTTCGTTTGTTCTTATCAATTCTTAAAGAAAAAAAGTAACTCATTTTTGTCTTCTTAAAAAGACTCAACTTCTTCGAATATTCTAAAGTATGATATTAATTATTTAATGGTTCAAATTTAAAGGAAAGAACTAAAGAAAAAGAATTACAATCGAGGACTTTTATATTAATTTTTTTAGAACAAGATCTAAGAAACATTATCAAATATATGAGAATATTTAATACATCAAATTGATGAAATTATTTTATTTAGTATAGAAATATCCAATGAGTCAATAAGATAATAATTTAATTACTTTTATTTTAACTTTTCTTGTTTTTTTTAATGAAATAAAATTGTGAAATAAAATGAAAAATATATTTCTTTATCAATAATATAATTATTTACATTAAAAAAATAGTTAAAAATTTTAATTATAATTTAACTATTGATGAGTTAAATAATTTGAATGAGATAATTTTATTTATATGTGATTTGTTTTATAGTTACAATTATACTAAATTTGTACTCATTTTATTGTATTAATAACAATAACTTTAAATATATATAAATTTTAGAAGTATTATTTTATTTCTCAAATTTATCGGTCAAAATTAAACATTGTCCACTCTTGTATATGTTACCGCACGTTACTTTATTATTGCATATGGATAGAAATATTTGAATTTCAAGGATGTGATTTTTTACAATAAAAAAAAACAAAACCAAAACCAAAGTAATACAAGTATGTTTATATGGTTAGCAGTTGCTAAAATATTGCTTTTGTTTTATATATTTTTTGCTTTTATTTATTTTATTATTGTAAAAAATTTGTACTCATGGATATTCGCGGGTAACGGATATGGGTATTTTTTTATACTCGCATGTTAGTAGGACAGATACAAGTATCATAGTATTTGTACATGTGGATATCCGTATCCGTTATACTTTCATCTAAATTACAAAAAGACGTAATTAAAATAATTAACACATCCATTTTAAATGGATTATTTTTTATCAATTGGTTTTCAAAAATCTTCATTTCTTTGTAACTGTCATTCAACACTATTTAAATGGATTATTTGCACTTTGTATGAGATTTATGAATGTTATGCATTATATTTTTATTTGAATTTATGATTAAAATATATTAAGTATTAAAATTTTTTTTTGATATCCGCATATATCCGTAAATATTCGTGAATATTAAAAATAAATGCAGGTATCCAGATAATAAATATCTGTACGGATACATATACGAGTACAGTTGTGATTATTTGTTTCCAAACATCGTTAGTGTATTTATGATATAATTCATTTCCTCTTTACGGGAGTATTCCTCTTTTTTATGTATGGGAACTGGTACATTTGTACCATCTTTTATGTTACACCAACATGAATATAGAATTGGTGGGGATGATTAGAATCACCTGAAGAGTCTCAATCTCATTAGAAACGGTGAGGGGTGGGAGTGGATATATCGATGGGAATATCTACATGCATGTTTAGATATAGAAATATCTATATATAAACAAATTCTTCTTCTTCTTTTTTTAAATTTTTTTCTATTTTGATAATCAATTCATTCTTAAAAATAAAACAAATGTGTTAATCGAGACAAATTAAAAGGATAAAAAAGACACTACAAAAAGTTATTATTTAGTGGAGTTATTTCATGTTGATTTTAAAAATCCTCCACAGAAAGATTACTTCTTTGAATAGTCTAAAAACTAAAAATAATGAAGTTTTAATTGTTGCTGGAAGAAGTCACTCCCAGCAAATTATAATACATTTTTAAAATTTAAAACATCAATCGTATTAATTATCTTACTACTTATAAAGTTTAAAACCAACTGTATAAAAATAAAAAATATTTTAAAAAGCCAATATATTAACATTTTTAAAATTGTAATTCGGGTCAAAATACTTATATATACAATATATATATATATATATATATATATATATATATATATATATATATAGACTTATATAATTTTTATTATTTATATTATTAATAAAGGGAATTTTCATTTGATGTACATAATTCTTTTCAATTTTATTTTTTAAGTAGTTTTAATTTTTAATTAAAATACTTATTTTACTATTTTTATTCTTTAACTGATTATTTATTTTAATCAACCATTTTTTTAACTAAAACAATTATCATCTTTAAATTTAATCCTGTTTTTAAACTAAATGAATTATTTGTAATAAAAAAATAGACACACATAAATAAATAAATAAAGGTAGTGCCTCTGTTTCCGTTGGTCTCAAATAGAGAAAATGTATTTTTTTTTTTACTAATCCTATAAGGATAACTTATATTTTTCTTATGTAATTTTCTTTCCTAAGAAAAATTATTTCTTAACAATTTTTTTTACAAACTTAATAAAATTTTCATAAATAAAATTAAAATAGATTAATTTTTTATTTTTTAGTTAAAATAAAGTAATGAAATAATATTTTTTTTTTACCTAAATAAGAAGTTTGTGAAACTTTGTAAAAGAAAGTTTTGTTAACCTTTCATTTTCCATTTCGTAGACAAACGTTAAATTAATTCAGGATATTTGTATATATATTTCCTCCCCCATGATGTTTTTTATATAAAGGTTGGGGAAATGCCGTGAGATTTCATTGTAAACAAGCTGTATGAGCAAATGAAGGAAATGTTGTTCTCCACCTTTTATCTGTCTCTTCCCTTCTTCATCAGCGTCCTATTCTTGTTTAAGCTCGCAAGAAAAACCAAATCCAAACCCAATCTGAATCTGCCTCCATCACCACCAAAACTACCATTCATAGGCAATCTTCATCAGTTAGGCACGCTGCCACATCGCTCTCTTCGAGATCTCTCACTCAAATATGGTGACATCATGTTGTTGCAGCTGGGGCAGATGCAGAATCCAACTGTGGTGGTTTCATCGGTCGATGCGGCCATGGAAATCATGACAAAACATGACATGGCCTTTTCCAACCGAGCCCAAAACACTGCTGCAAAAATCTTTCTCTATGGATGCATTGATATTGCATTTGGAAACTATGGGGAAACCTGGAGTCAGAAGAAGAAAATATGGGCTCATGAACTTCTGAGCCCGAAAATGGTTCAATCATTTCATGAAATCAGGGAGGAAGAAGTGGCCAAAGTGGTGAAAAAGGTACGTGAAGTGAGTTCTAGAGAAGAGTGCTACGTGAATCTAGGGGAGATGCTTATGTCGACATCGAACAACATCGTGTGTAAATGTGCTCTCGGAAGGAAATACACTGGAGATGGTTACAGCAGAGTGAAAGAGTTAGCAAGGAAAGTTATGATTCATCTCACAGCTTTTACTGTCAGAGATTACTTCCCTTGGCTGGGTTGGGTTGATGTTGTTACTGGAAAAATTCAGAAATATAAGGCCATTTTTCAATCTTTGGATGTTTTATTTGATCAAGCAATTGCGGAGCATTTGACTCTGAAGAAGGAAAGTAACCACTCCAGAAAGAAAGACCTTTTGGATATCCTTCTCCATTTTCAAGAGAATAACATGCTTAATTTCGAGCTCACAAAAAATGACCTCAAAGCACTTCTAATGGTAAATTTCTTCTCTCTCTCAACACTTCTTTTACTCTCACTCTCTCGTAAACATATTCACTACACTCTAAAATATATGAACAGCAGGATATTACAGGTTGAAAAAAAATCAGAAAATAACATGCATTCAGTGCTATGATGATGATATTTTTCATTAGATACTATTATGTAATTTAGATTCAGATATTTTAACTACTTTTTCACACCTTAATTTCAACTCAACTTTAACATTTATCATTTACTCTCATCCGATAAGGTAACTTTTAACTATTAAATTTTGATAATTTTTTTTAATAACACGTATTTTTTAAATAATTTTAAAATATTAAAATTAAAAAAATAAAAAATAACTTAAAAAATACCAATTAAGATTATAAAAAAAAATTATCAAAATTTAGTATTAAAAAATTATTTTCCACGTACTTATGCGTACAAAGTGTATCTTATACCGGATTCAAACACTCATTATTCTCATTTTAATATTACTTAGTTTATGGGAAAAGTCGTATTACAGTGAGTTGATCAAAAGTCTTTCTTACCAGGCCACGTTAGGATGTGAAAAAAATACAGTACAAAATATTTTTTAATTGCATTCCCATATCTTGCTAGGCATGCGGGGTCGGATATGCATACCATGTGCCATTTTCATGCTTCAACTTTACTTAATTGTTTTAATGGGAAATATTATTTCCTTACTCTGATCCGCGCGCTCTTGTATTTAAAATGTATACTTACATTACATCTCTCATCTTTCAAATAAAATAACACTAGGATCATTCTAATTTTTAATTAGATTTGCATAAGAAATGAAATTTACATAATATAATCGAGGTAAGTACTATTTATTAAAAACTCGAATGAGCAATAGTTTATTAAAGAAGGCAATTTGTTAACATAACTGATTCCATCATATTTTGTTATAATTTTAGGATATGTTCGTTGGAGGAACTGATCCAGCTGCGGTAACATTAAACTGGGCTATTTCAGAGCTTGCGAGAAACCCAGCCATAATGAAGAAAGTACAAGAAGAAGTGAGAAGAGTTGTAGGGCATAAATCATGTGTAGAAGAAGATGACATCAATGAAATGCATTACCTGAAGTGCACAGTGAAAGAAACTCTAAGGTTGCATCCACCTGCTCCACTTTTGGCTCCTCGAGTAACAATATCTGGTGTAAAATTGAAAGGATATGATATTCCTGCAGAATCAACGGTATATATTAATGCATGGGCAATTCAAAGGGATCCTTCGTTCTGGGAAAGTCCTGAAGAATTCCAGCCAGAGAGGTTCGAAAAGAGTGAGGTTGATTTTAAAGGTCATCATTCTCAGTTTATTCCATTTGGGTTTGGAAGAAGAGGATGTCCTGGAATGCATTTCGGAGTTGCTAATGTTGAGTATGTTCTTGCCAACCTTCTTTATTGGTTCGATTGGAAGTTGTCGGAATCTGATGAACTTAAGCAAGACATAGACATGAACGAGGTATCTGGACTCGTTGTCTCAAAGAAAACACCACTTTATCTTAAACCAATAGCTTACTCATTTTCATCCAAGTCCTAAACTTTGTTGGTTGATTATTGATCATGTGTGATGTGCTACATAATAAAACTATTAAGTTGATGAGTGTGTGATGTGTGTACAATGACTACTATTTAGAAGTGGTCAGTGAGGTTTATTTCTGTTTTTGGATAAAATTATATTTTGAATCAAATATAAAAATCATGTGATTTAGTTTGAACATAATGAAAATATTAATTAAATTAAACTAAATTTACGGTCTGATTTAAATTGGTTGGGTGTTGTATAATTTTTTATTTAGTAAACTATCTCAGTTACAAGATGGTCTTATGTGTGTATATTGAACAATTTGTTTACATGTATTAATAATTTTCTTTCTTTCTTCATCAACAAAGAAACTAGCTAGAATGATATAAAAACCTAACACAAAAGAAAAACAAAGAATAAAGGTGGTTATGTTAGTCATAAGTTGTAGCTTAAATACTAAATAACTCGAAGGAATTCGAAGGATCTACCTCTCATGAGTGTGATAAAACCCTTTCACATGTGTACAGTGTTACGTAAATTTAAAACAGTTGCCATCAAAATCATTTCTATGAATTCTTTTGTATTGTTTCTTCCCAATAATATCTTATTTTGCTTTAGCATTTTTCTCTATATCCAGGACTAATAATGTAACGTTGACATCGTCGACAACTCTTTGTCTACCTCATTTATATGTTGAACATTATGTGTTACTCATGTCCCACAAGTTTGTAAAGCATGAACAAAGTTAGATAGGTTAGGTTTTTCTCTCGCAACACATCTCTTGTGTATGAGTAATAGGTAAATAATAATATTTAAATAATTAATTTTGATTGGATTTGGGTCAGTTCTTAAGTGTCAAACTGTAAATTGAACCGGGCTGTTCAATTATGTAAAGAAATCCATATCGATAAAAAAAATTATAATCAATTATCAATTTTGGATCGGTTTTCGATTTTTTTTTTCGGATACCCATTTTATTAATATTAGTTATGATTTTTAGTCTAATGATAAGTACACAATCTAATAATTGATATGAATAGTTGATTCTTGAAAATTAATCCATTTCCTCACATTTTTTGATATGGCCAAGATAGTTTACCATTTATTAAAGGTGGTTCAACACATCACCTATGTTATTAAGGTGACTTATAAAATTTGAAAAGTAAGGATGAAAATTCATCAACTTTAAAAGATGAGGTATTTGGGATGTCATCTTTGCTGATCCTTATCTTCTTAAGTGTTTGAAAAATAAAATTGAAATCGTGACAGAATGACGAACCAAATATAAAATTTGAAAAAAAATAATTTGAATTGCCACCATAGTTTTATTCTTGAAAAATATGGAAGGATGTGTAATCTTCTCTAGTCCAGTGTCCATAATTGAATGATTTTCATACAATTTCTCTATTTTTCCACTTTAACTCGATGTTTATTCTTAAAAACTGTAAAACCAACTAAATATAATTGAACTAAGCATAATTTAAAAAAATTTAAAACAAGAACAAATTCAAAACAAGATAAGTGTTAAAGTTATCATAAAATTTACTTAATTTGGATAATGTCCAAACTAATGTTACCAAATTGGTAAAACCAACATACTTAAAGTTGTTTAGTTGGCTTTAAGTGTTTAGTAGAATTAATGTTTTGAATATGACAAAGGGTTGTAAATAATTAGTAATATGAATAATTATGGGTAAGGATCGAGATGCTAGTGTGTAATGTTTTGAATAAGTAATAAATATAGGTTAAATTGAGTGAAGTAATAAGATTAAGAAAATGTTAGATAAATGAAGAGGAAACATGAGATGGTGAAGAGGTGCTAGTATGTAGTAGGTAAGAAATGTGAAGTAGTTAAATTTTAGCAACACAGTCTTCGAGAATTTTTTGAGAAATGAAAAATATGGATTTAAATAAACTTAATTTTGTTAAAAATATTAATTATAATAAAAATATTATTGTAAAATTTATATAAATTAAATTTAATATATGAATGAAATTGATTTTGTTTTAAAAAATTTGAGATCAAATTGAAACAAAATAGTAAATACAGAGATTACATTTAGACTTTTAACATCTAGTAGTGACACGTGACACTGTCACTTGCCACATCACATATATCAGATTGACACGTGACAATTTCATTTTTTCAAAATTATAAAAAATTTAAAAAAAAATCAAAAAATCACGTGCTGCTTAACACCGTTAATATATTACTAACAGAAAAAACTTAATTGCAACGATTTTTTCAAAATAAAAATTCAATAAAATAAAATAAAAATGAAAAAATTTATTTAAAATTTTGCTAAAAAATAGAGAGATCTGAAATAATTTAATCTCAGTAGTACAAGGCATAAAGGTGTGTTAATTGACCCGCAATTTGCAGGACGTTCTATCCCTATCTGCACTGTGTGAACCACATGAATGGATACTCCAGCCTAGCACCTGCACAACGTGACCTAGAGAACAGTAACAATTGAGAACCTCGGGAATCTTCAACTCCATTTCCATGATAGACCTCACCTTGCCTTGAAAACCACGTGGCTTAAATAGTCTCTATTTTTGTTGTCAACAATAAATATATGATTTATAAAATTATTAACAAATTATTAACAACAATAAATATTATTTTTAAACCTTTAATTAAATTATTAACAAATATTTAAAAATAAAGAATGTATAAAAAATATATATATGACCTATTAAATTTTAAGAAAACATAAATTTATTGAAAAATGTATTAAAAAAATAGTTTAAGATTAAAAGATTGACTAAATTAGATAAAATTTTAAAAAATATAAAACTATAAACTTTAAAAAATAAATGAGCTATAAAATATAAAAAATAAGAAAACTATAAACTTAAAAAAACAAATTATAAAATATAAAAAAAAATTGTGTTCTGTAAAGCTATAAATCAAAATAAAAAAAATGCATAAAAATATATCTTTAGACTATTTTTATATGATATATTGAAAAAACGCACGTTTACAACACGATTTCATTACTTTTTTTAATGTTTTGAACTCGTATTTAATAAACACAACTTTAACTAATTTAGACAAGATTTTAAAAATATTTCTATATATTACTAGATGTCATAAAAAATTACAATGGTAAAAAGAAAGAAAGAAAGAGTTAGCGCATCGTTATTACTTAAAAGTTATTGAAAATAGAATTAAGATATATCAATTAGCACATTTCAATCTTTGTAAAATATATGTATCCAGAGGTTAAATATTCAATAGTTTTTCTTAAGATTTCAAAAATATAATTGTAAATATATTAAAAAATTTAATTTACATTTTTTATTTGTATACTAAATAAAATAAATGAGTATATTATATATATATATATATATATATATAGATATATATATATATATATATATATATATATATGCACGCGTATGGACATTTTTGTACTTTCCAATTTCTAATTAAAATTGAATTAGGTGAAATGTAACATCATACTATTATTTTAATTTAATGATAAACTTTATATGAATAACAGATAAAAGTCCATAAAATAAAATTATATGCTCATTTTTATTTTATTGTAATTTTTTTTTTTACCATTCTACAATAAAATAGAGCTTTGATGGTAGATTTTTTGTCAATTGAAATTCTAAAAAGCTAGAGTAGTGTAGCTAATTTTTGAATGGATGAAATTTGGATTTGGTAAGTATAGTTGACCTTATATGCGTTTAGTTTAGTTTTTTTTAGAAGCTTGTTTGAATTTGTTGAAATTTTAAAAAAGATTGGTAATAAGACACATTTTAATCTAAGGAGTGTTAATCTCATAATTTTACAATGTAATGGTTAGTTTGATTATAAATCATATGAAAGTTGAAAACATGAAAATGTTGTGAAGTTTGGAAAAAGACTCTTGGCTTTATTAATATTAGTGTTGTTGTATGAATAAGAATGACATCATTGATGATTATGGAAGGATTTATAATTTATGATTAAACTCTTGAAAAATGCGGATTTGGTGAGCTATCAAGGTCATATATGAGTCAAGTGACATCCTATCATTAATTATATGGTTTGTGACTTAAAAATTAGTTAGAACTCTTATGTATATCCATGTCTTGAATATGTTGCAATGCATGACATGCGTTTTTGCAGTGACGCAATGTAACATGACCTCTCGCAAATTTGTGAGAATTCACAAATTAACCCTATACAGAGGGACAAAGGTTTGGTTCTCTATAAAACTGAAATCTATAATACTCTCTTAAAGATGCGATGATATTTTTATAATTATTAACAAAGTATAGGTTCTGAATCTTAGTTTATAGAAGCTTATACCTTAACTATAGTTTTATTTCTCTTAAAGAACCAAACCCCACCTAGACAATGAGATATATACTTCCATATGCTTCGATTATATCAATCAAAATTGATTTTAATGTAAACTTAATGTGATCTCCGACATTTATTATTTGTATTATTTTTAGTGCTTCTAAATTCTAGTTGTTTTGGTTTAGTACGTATTTTATAGGTTTGAGGCTTATTACCATAAATACACGTAAAAATATATTCTCTCAAATTATACTTTATATATTTGTAATTAATATTTGTTTACATGAAAGTTCATACCAAGATGTTTATATGGTTACTTTTTTTATTATTTAAATATATCATATTTTCTACTATTATGTTGAATAGAGTTTTATGTTAACTAAACATATTTTTTATTTACTATTTTATTGAATTTACAATCAATTCGAAAAAAAAATATACTGATTTTAAAATATATACATACACCAAACTAAGTTATAAGTTATAGACATATGTTAAAAGAAATAATTTGGATCTATAGAAATCCTAAACTAAATGTTTACAAATACAAATTTAGATTTAATTTTAATTTTAATTGTTTCAATCTACATATAATATACTGAATCATGAAGTAGATCAAATTTAATGGATTTTTTTTCCATCTTTTTTTCTGAACTCGTCATAAATCAGTAAGCTATATTGTAAACGGAAAAGAAGATGAATAAATGATTGGTGGCAGTTTGTGTGTAGCAAAAATGAAATAATAAATGTTACTGTGTACATTTTTTACTCTTGGACGAAATTTTCTTATGAAACAAAACAACAAATGAATTATGTTTCCTATATAAAATGATAATCACTTTTAACTTTTTTTTATTTTTACATATCAGTTTGTTTTCTTTTATCTTTTTTCTCTTCTTTCTTATAATAATAAATAATATTAAAAATAATAATCAATGATGAATAAAATTATTATAAAACAAATAAAATCATGTTTTCTCTTCCTTCCTGTTTTATTTATTTACTCACGACCACATAAATCAGAGAAAAAGACGTTATTATTTTGGAAAAATAAAAAAAGAACTCATTATATTAATATTTTTTAAAGTTAAAATAATATATATTATTAAAACTAATAAAAATACATATGTTAGTGTGTTTATTTTTTTATAATAAAATAAATAATGAAATTATAATTATACAACTAAATGTAAATAATTTTCACAATTTAATTGTATATCATTTTTATTTATTTTGTAGATAATTTTTATTTATTTAATTTAAAAAATAAAAATTAAATTTAAAATAGTTGGTAAAACTAAAAAATAATGTAGAAAAAGAATAAGAGAGTGAAATTTTCCAAAAGAGAAATGATAGTATGACACCCACATTTAACCACTTTTTTTACCATCTTCATAGGTTATAACTTAATTTGTCTTGAATTACAAGTTAATTTTAAGGTGGTAAAAAAAGTGGACAAATGTAGGTTTCAACCTATCATTTCTCTTTTCCAAAAATATAATTAATGAGACCAGCATTCCAATCACAAAACAACATCCACGATGACATGGAAACCTGCGTGGAAATGAGAGTGGATGAACAACGGGTTTTCGTGAAATAGTGAAAATCACCACAAAAACAAATGGAATCTCGACAAAAACGGATACCACCACATGCATAAAACGAAAAAACTTTAATCAATAAGAAGCAGGTGGTGCTTGAGTGTGTCTATAAATGTTTGAGGGGCCTGGTTACAGTGTCACGAGTGTACGATGAAATCAAAGAAATGATGATTTGTAACTTTTATCTATCTCTTTTGTTCTTCATCAGCGTCCTTTGTGTGTTGAAGTTCGCAACAAAAACAAAAACCAAACCCAAAACCAAACTGAATTTACCCCCATCACCACCAAAACTACCATTCATAGGCAATCTTCATCAGTTTGGCACTCTTCCACACCGCTCTCTTCGAAACCTCTCACTCAACCATGGTGGTATCATGTTACTGCAGTTGGGGCAGATGGAGAATCCAACTCTGGTGGTTTCATCCGCAGAGGCGGTCACGGAAATCATGAAAACCCATGACCTGGCCTTTTCCGACCGACCCCAAAACATTGCTGCAAAAATCTTACTCTATGGTTGTACTAACATCGCCTTTTCACTCTATGGCCAAAATTGGAGACACAAAAGGAAAATAAGTGTCCTTCAACTTCTCAACATGAAAAGGGTTCAATCACTTCATCAAATCAGAGAAGAAGAAGTTGGCAACTTGGTGAATAAGCTACGTGATGTGAGCTCCAGTGATGATGAGTGCTATGTGAATCTGAGCGAAATGCTTATGTCCACATCCAGCGACGTCGTGTGTAAATGTGCTCTCGGACGGAAATACTCCGGCGATGGTCACAGCAGAGTGAAAGAGTTAGCGAACGATGTTATGCATCAGCTTGTAGCCTTCACTGTGGGAGATTACTTCCCTTTGCTGGGTTGGGTTGATTTTCTCACTGGAAAAATTCAGGAGTATAAGGCCACTTTTCATGCACTGGATGCTTTATTTGACCAAACAATTGCGGAGAATTTGACAGAGAACATGGAAGGTGACCACTCCGAAAACAAAAGCTTCGTCAACGTCCTACTCCAACTTCAACAGAGTAACAACCTTAACTTCGAACTCACCAAAAATGACGTCAAAACACTTCTCTTGGTATCTTTCTCTATTCTGTTTTTCTCAAGTTTTTTACTGCATTGTTACTCTCTCTTTATCAAAATAATATAGGTTATCATTTTTAATTTGTTAATTTTACATCAATCTTTAACCACTGTGTCAATCGTTAACAAATTTCACATTTTCATATATAATTCAGGATATGTTCGCTGGAGGAACCGACACAACTGCAGTAACAGCAGAATGGGCTATGTCAGAGCTTATGAGAAACCCAGCCATAATGAAGAAAGCGCAGGAAGAAGTGAGAAAAATCGTGGGACATAAATCGAAGATAGAAGAAAGTGACATCAGCATAATGCATTACCTGAAATGTATTATCAAAGAAACTCTAAGGTTGCATCCACCTGCTCCACTTTTGGCTCCAAGGACAACAATATCCAGTGTGAAATTGAGAGGATACGACATTCCAGCAAAAACATTGGTATATGTTAATGCATGGGCAATTCATAGAGATCCTAATTTCTGGGAAAGTCCCGAAGAATTCACACCAGAGAGATTTGAAAACAGCCAAATTGATTATAAGAGTCAACATTTTCACTATATTCCATTTGGTTTCGGGAGAAGAGGGTGTCCTGGAATCTATTTTGGACTTGCTTTGGTTGAGTATTTTCTGGCCAACCTTCTTTGTTGGTTTGATTGGAAGTTACCTGAGTCGGATGAACATAAAGATATAGATATGAGTGAGAAGTTCGGACTTGTTGTCTCAAGGAAAATACCCCTCTATCTTAACCCAGTAACTTTTCCTTCTAAGTTCTAAAATTGCTGTGAATTGTCGTCTGCAGAATTCATCTGTTCTATTGTTTTATCTATATTTTAAATTGCGCCACTTGTTTAGAAGCGTAAAATTTAGAATCTGTAGTACGTTTGTGTTGCAAACTTTGTTCTATGTATTTTCTGATTTAGTCAGCAGAATATTTGAGTCTTATTTTCAGTTGTGTATTTAGTCTATTTTCAAAGGTACTGGTTATCCTGAATAAAGTATGAAAATAATTCTGCCATTACTCTCTCTAATGTTCTTTGTAATTTGTTATGATACAGTAGTACATGAATCCAAATTTAAATTTAAGTCATAGTAACGAAAAAGTGGAGAGATGAAAATTTATTAATTTAAAAATTTTGGATTGAAATTAATATTAGTTATTTACGTGATTGAGTTCTGAGTTTTATTATTGTGTCCATACGAGTAAAGTATGGTCCGGGGTTCAGATACTTGAGAATGGTTCCACTGAAAAGGAGTATATTAATGTCGAAGGAACTCATTTGTACCTCTTCCCTCCAAAAATACATCATAGAAAAATGCAGAATTTGAATAGTTTCTATGTTCAATTTTTGAAGAATCTGTTGTAAACCGGAAAATATTGTATTCAAATTAAACTCGTGTGAAAAATAACTCGGGTGAATGGAACTATTTTTAATTACCTTTTTTATTGATTTTTTTTTGAGCCGCCAAAGTGGTCAGAATCCGTGGACTAACCTAACCCACCACGGATTTGGATCGAGTTAGGTTGAAATTTTTTTACAAATTTCAGTATGGATCAATTTTTGACCTGACCCACAAGGAAGCTGGCTCACCCGAGTTGAACCCGTAGTGAGCCAGGTTAGCCCACCAACCCTTATGGTCACACATATTATGTTAGACTTTGCAATGTTGAGCTGTTTTTTTAACCAAACAAGTTAGTGGGTTGATAAACGGAAACGTAGTTTCAACTTCAAATAGATGGAGATAAAGAAGATGTTTCAAGAGATGAAAATATTGTAGATTTATCCATCCAAGAATCTAATATTATAATTGGATAACTGAATAGAATGCTTTGATCTTAGATAGTATTTTTTTTTGTAATTTTAGTTTGTATTGAAGATTAACATCATTTTAGATTGTACTTAGATTGTATTGAAGTTTATTTAAATTTTAATCTGAATTATAATTTATGACTTAAGAAAAAAAAATATTTTATTTTAATTAAGTGGACTAGTGAGTCAACCTGGTTAACCCACCAATCCGTGATGGGACGAGTCGGATTTGAAGTTTTTTGGCTCGTCTATAACTGAGCCGAGTTGGGTTGATCCACTAAATGACCAACCCGTAATGGATCGGGTGGGGCCGGATCGGGTCGAACAACCCATTTTCACAGCTCTATTTTTTTTTTTTCTAGAAGTTGAACTAATCTAATTATTTAAATTATACCTTTCATAATATACCCGAACAGAAAGGAAAATCAAATTCAAATATAATTCATTTGCTGATTATTTATGCCCACTAAATTGTACGTTGATATAAATATGGAAAACCAGAAAGCAATAAGCAAATCATAAATGAGAAGTAAATTTTGTATAGTAGAAACATAGAAGATGTTGCCTTTTTTTTTATCCCCGTGTAGTTATTAGTTTATCGGATTACATTTTTAACATTAATTTTGCAACATAAATTTAATTTTACCGATAAAAAAAACTATAATTAAAAACTCACCTAAAATAATTAGTGATAAAAAAAAATTGATGACTATGTACTTTTATTTCAATTCTTATATTAAGTAATGTACTAAACTATTTTTTATTGATTTAGTTTTTAAAAAATGAATTTAAAATAGTTTAGTTTATTTTTTTAATAAATGTAAATCAATTTAATTTAGTTGAATTAACTACTTTTTAATTGAATTTAATTGTTTTACACTCTAAACCTACAAGATTAAAGAACAGGAAACTTCAATCATTCACTAAAAAAGAGTTATATTATTATATTAGGAGTTATTTATAATGGTGGTACCTTTTAATTCTTTTGACCTAAAATAACAATATATATTATGAAAAATTATGTTTTAACAAAATTTGATTCACAAATTTTTGAAAACGTAACATCAACTTAATGAATGAAAAAAATATTTGATTTAAATTAAAAAAGAGGAAAAAAGGTTTTGATGCCTTAGAAAAATAAATTTTATCAAATTTTATAAAAAAAAATGTTGTGAAAGTACGATATTCCATATATTATTATACAAAAATGATTATTTTATTATTAAATTTGACAATTTTTTTATAATATTTTAATATTATATCATCAAAATAATTGTGAGGTGGTTGTAATTATTTGATGCCAGAGGATGAAGCATATTTATAAAGACAATCATATTTTTATTATTAAATTTTTTCATAATTTTTCTTATTAAATTTTTTGACAATTTTCTCTTATAATATTAAGATATTGAGAATACAATTAAAAATAAAAAAATAAAAAATTATTTAAAAAATATCACCTAAAGAAAGTTATAAAAATTTAATAATAAAAAAAAAATTATTTTCATGTTTATAAATCATGCACGACACCATGTGTGTGCAAGTGCATTTTGTCATTAATTTTCTGGAAAACAGGGAGATGGCACATGAATCAACTCCACGACCATGTTGTCAAAGTTCAACGCTCTCCTTATCCTTCCTTTGCATCTTCATCAGCATCGTCTTCGTCGTGTTTAAACTCTCCAGAAGAACCAAAACAAATTTACCTCCATCCCCACCTAAGATACCCTTCATCGGAAATCTTCATCAGCTTGGCACGTTGCCGCACCGTTCCTTCCAAGCCCTCTCTCATAAGCATGGCCCTCTCATGTTGTTGCAGCTGGGGCAGGTCCCCACAATCATCGTTTCATCTGCTGACGTCGCCGGAGAAATATTCAAAACCCACGACCTCGTTTTCATGAACCGCCCAAAAACCACCACCGCGGGTATCTTTCTCTACGGCTACAAGGACGTGGCTTTCACCCCCTACGGCGACGAGTGGAGACAGAAGAGGAAGGTGTGCGTTCTTGAGCTTGTGAGCATGAAAAGCGTGCGGTCCCTGCAATTCATCCGCCTTGAAGAAGTCGCAGAAATGGTGGGTGCCATACGCGAAGCGTGTGCGAGTGAAACAGCCTGTGTGAACCTGAGTGAGTTGTTGATTGCACTCACCAACAACATAATGTCGAGATGTCTTCTTGGACAGAAGTACGACACTCCCGATGGTATTAACAACTTTGGGGAGATTGGAAGGAAATTGCTGACTCAGTTCACAGCTTTCTGTGTGGGAGATTTCTTCCCTTCGTTGGGTTGGATTGATGTTTTAACGGGCCAAATTCCTAAGTTTAAGGCCACTCTTGGTTTGTTAGATGGTTTCTTTGATCAGGTAATAGCAGAACATAAAGAAAAGATGACGAAGAAGGATGGCATAAAATCCGAAAAGAAAGACTTCTTGGGTATTCTTCTTCAACTTCAAGAGACCGGTTCGCTTGGTTTTGAGCTCTCCCAAGATATTCTCAAAGCAATGCTTGTGGTTAGTCTTTCTCCCAATGTCTTCTTTTGGATTCTTAATATGATAAAACTTAATCCTATATTGTTCCATTTTGCATGATTTCAGGACATGTTTATAGGGGCAAGTGACACAACTGCAACAACTCTGGAATGGACTATGGCGGAGCTGATGAGGGATCCAAATAGCATGGAGAAGGCTCAGGAAGAAGTGAGAAGAGTGGTCGGAGATAAAGCAGAAGTTGATGAAGATGATGTGAAGCAAATGAGTTACTTGAATTGTGTTATCAAAGAAAGCTTGAGGTTGCATCCACCAGGTCCTCTTTTGCTTCCTAGAGAGACAACCTCTGGTGTGAAACTAAGTGGGTACGATATTCCAGCCAAGACAAGAGTAATGTTGAACGCATGGGCCATACAGAGAGACCCTAAAGTTTGGGACAGACCAGATGAGTTCCTTCCGGAAAGATTTGAAAAGAGGGACGTAGATTTGAAAGGACAAGATTTGTATATTCCATTTGGGGGTGGAAGAAGGGGATGCCCTGGAATTACATTTGGGATGAGTGTAGCTGAGTATGCACTTGCTAATCTTCTTTATTGGTTCGATTGGAAGCTTCCTAAAACTGATGGAACTGTGCAAGGTATTGACATGAACGAGAGATATGGGATCACCGTCAACAAGAAGCTTCCACTTCTCCTTCAACCGATACCCTTCTCCTTAGGAAGTGGATCCAAACCTTCACATATCCACCATTAATAGTCTCTTTAATGTTTCATTTCTTCTTTCTTTTATGTTTTCGACCAAGTTACTACTAAAGTAACGATGGGTGTGTGCCTGAATTCATGTTGTAACCTTGAATGTTAAAATGGACAGAAATGTTTTCTGCTTGATGTTCGTCAAAGTTAAATTTAGTTTTCCAAAATATACTTTGCTCTCGTATAATTGTTTTATCTGTTTATGTTTTGTGCTGATTCAATGCATGCGTCGAGCACGTGCAATGGCTATTTATGCATGTGTTGCCCTGCTTTTACCTATGTTAGCAGCCCAAAACTTATATTAATAGCAGAAACTAATCTAAAAATGAGAAGTTTTTACATGATATAAATAAATGACCGATGCTTGGTGTGTCATTTTTAAATGATATTTTATTTGTGTCATTACTCAAACTAATATAATAACTCACTTGCTTGGTGTGTCTTCACATATCTTATCTTTCAAATTAGACTTTGCATTTATTGCGAAAACAATCAAAAATTAATTTTATTTTCTAAAATAAATAAAAATCATATTTCTTTACATGTACATCTTCTACAAGGGCGGTTTGAAGCCCTATGTTTGTTTAAGCAGATAATTTTGGATCTTTGGCAGCTGTAGTTTTAAAATAAAATTCATGAACACGTGTCGAATCAGCAGCCAAAACACTAACATGAAAACCGAATGGTATTTACTAGGAGAATGATAGTTTGAGTATTAAATCTTAAAGATTTTTTTTATAATATGATTTGACATATTTTAAGTAATTTTAGAATATTAAAAATAAAAAAAAAAAAATAACTTAAAAAATAACATCTAAAATTATAAAAAAAATTGTTAAAATTTAGTAATAAAAAAATTATTTTCCATTTTAATATCATTTGTGCTGGTCACGTATGATGGAGCATTAAAAGGGACAAAACTTAGGTTCAATGCACCACAATTATTTTTACATTAATCTACACAGTGAAAACACTCGGAGTGTATTCTTTAGAAATTCTTCAATAACAAATGGGACCAGATATTAAGAAAATTAACTCAACTAGTGATTGCTAGCTTCAACCATATCCAAAAAATATGTACGAAATTCACGTTATAGAATCACAGAATTTCAGTTTTAAGAAGAACTTAGAATGAGATTGAATTACTTTGGCAGGTTATTTCAGAGATATTATTAAAAAAATTAATTATGTCATAGGTCCCTCAAATATTTTTGCATTTTGTTTTCGTCATTTTCTCAAACTTTGATCTATTTAGATTTTTTATCTTTCCACGACTTGACACATGTCCTGTATAGAACACGGTATTAAATCTAACTTAATAAAAAAGATTAGATTGAACTATTTTAAATAATTGAGGTACTAAATTGAATGAATCACAAAATTAAATTAAATCAAAAAATTAAAAATTAAATTAGTAATTATTTCTTATATCAATTAAAAAATTAACGGCGTCCAAAGGACCAATTAAATAATATTTTTATAGAAAAAGTTGATATTTTTTACATTTAATATCAAAAGAATACATATCTTTTTTTTAAAGTCAAATATCAAATTAAATAAGTGTCAAATAGTTAAAAAAAAGTAAAAGTAATCAAATATATATCCTAGAAATAACTTATTAAACACAAAAAAAATAATAAAATCATTTTAAATTATATGATAAATTAGAAATATTTTAATTAAATGATCATTAATTAAATAATTTTCTTAAAAAAGATAAAAATCATAAAAATTGGTATTATCAATCTTAAAAACAATACGGATCTTCTTCTCCCTAATATCAAATATAAAAAGAATTGCAAATATAAGTATTAAATAATAATTATATAAATATCAAACAATTATAAAAATTAAAAAAAAATCAAATGAATAAAATTATTAAATTAAGTACAAAAATGATAAACTTTTTAATTGTTTAATAAATTAAAAATATTTTAACAATTTAAAATAAAAACACATATGATATGAAGAAAGATATTGATACTCGTAAATGCATATATTCTCCTTCAATATCATACAAATAAAAAAGAAAGGCTACATAGAAAAAAGATTCATTCGCCATTTTCCGAAAAACATCGTCGGTTCTGAGAACCAAATATGACTTTCTTTTTTGGTTTGTTCTCTGTAACATGTAACATATTCTAGCTCCCATTATAGGTAACCGATGCTAATCATCACCGAAAAAAAAAGTTGGGATCCATAAATGGCGCCGTGGAAAGGGAATATAATTATATACTTGCGTGAACATTCAGCTAAAAAAAGATATACATACTGTGAAGACTAGGATTATATTAGAAGCAGCCTTGAAAATAATAAAAGCAAAATAGGGTAACAGATGTCGAATCACCACAATTCTACACAAACCAATCTCCACGAACTCTGTTGCCAAGGGGAAACCCTCAATTTTTCTATTACTGCACAAAATGAAAGCATAATGAGTAAATTATTTATAAAGTCTCCGTTACAAAGCTTCCTCGGCGTCCCACCACCTTCATCGCATCGCCACGAGATTACATGTTGTAATTATGAGTATATTACATCAATTAAATTTGAACTAATGTAAAATGTGTTATATTTTCTACATCCAGTAGCGAACCTTTGAAGTGACCAAGGGGTCATGGCCCCCTCCATCCCCATTTTTTTTATATTTATATAATTTTTGTATTATTTTAATTTTTTTTTAAATTTAATATTTTTAATATATTGTAATATTTTTATATTTTTATATATCTATATCTATATAAAGGAAAAGATTTTTTTTTATTGTTCATATTTATTTTTTCATTTTACCTTTTAAATATATTTTAAAATAAAAAAATTATTTTATTTATATTATCTTTTAAGTAATCATTTATTTAATTTAATTTTTTTTTAAATTTAATAACTGTAAATGAAATATAATTATAGTAAAATTATAAAACTATTTTTATTTAATTTTATAATTATAATTATAATAATAACAATAACAATAATTATAATTTTATTATTTTTTATTATCACAAAAAAAGTAAATGTAATGTTTTTACTAGTTTGTGTAAGAATTTTGAAATTACTCTTCTGATTCATTTTTTCGTTCAAAAATATCAAGTTGGTCCTTCAATCATTTTTACTCTCAATTTGGTCCAAATTTTTTAAAAAATGATGCAATTTAGTAATTTTTCATTAAATTTCTTGAATCAAATTAAGGTTTTTTTCATCAAAATTGAAGTTGTGAATAAAGATGGTTTGCTTCATTGGTGTAATTGACATAATCCTAATGCCAATTTTGATAAAAAAATTCTTGCTCACGCTTCAAAAAATTTAACGAAAGGATCAAATTGCATCAATTTAAAAAAATGAGACCAAATTGAGACTAGAAAAAATTAGAGAACCAACTTGACATTTTTGGACGAAAAAATGAAAAAAAAAAAGTAATTCAACCAAAATTTTAACACCCCAAAATATTAGTTGAAGATCCCAGTGTCTACATTGATGATAACTATATCAGAAAAATAAAAAACATAAAAGAGAGAATGGAGTAATTTATTATGAAAATTATAAAATAAATAAATAATTTTCTAACAAGAGCTTAATTAGTCTTATTAGTAATGCAAATTGGATCTTTCTTTTGGATCCAAATATAAATATTTTAACATTAATCCAGTATAAGAAATTAAGCAAATTCATCTTAACTTCCAAAATACAAAATAAAAAAATATTAATAAACTCCAAATTCAGAAAAGCTTATGTTTGGTTTAGACCATAGATATTTAGAATTTAATGAAAAAAAAATCAACTGCAAATAATATTTATACCTCAAATTATAGGCAAAAAAGAATAAAAATGGTCATATTAGCTAAAAATATGGTGGAATTAAAACATGTATGTCTAACCAGCACAATTTATCTTAATTGATAAAATATGGTAAGTATACTAGAATTAAACATCCTAAAAGCTTATTGAAAATATAAAATAAGCTCTAAATATGTATATAAAGAATATGAGTCCTTACAAAGTTTAAGGTAAAATTATTTTGAAACTTTTTTTTTGCTAAGCGTTATATATATATATATATATATATATATATATATATATATATATATATATATAAAATATTTATATAATTTTTTTTATATTTTTTTTTTTATTTTTTTATTTTAAAATTTTTTTTAAAAAAAGATATATATA
>Ga0214542_1006277_pt1 | contig 21805 bp, 14 predicted proteins | sample CNSS1metaG_FD_160096 | JGI IMG/M metagenome (GOLD analysis project Ga0214542, IMG submission 160096) | Root nodule microbial communities from cowpea collected in UCLA plant growth center, Los Angeles, California, USA - CNSS1 | ecosystem: Host-associated > Plants > Roots > Nodule | place: USA...
AGAAAGTGAGAAAAAAATATAAAAAAAAAAAAAAAAACTCTTGAAACACATAAATCGAAATGTACTGAAAAACAAAATTGAGCAGAAGATACACATTTTTTAATTCTAATACAAATCCAAAACAAAATAAAAATAACAACAACACAAATAGACAGAAAAAACATACTAATAAAAAATGAGGATGAAAATATTGGTACACACAGACAACATGAGATTCAATATAAGGAGAGTCAAGGAATGTAATATGTTAAAACCCTAAAAAATGACTCATAAAAGAGAAAAAAGTAAGGAGAGGTTTTAAGAGAATAAAAGATAAAAGAAGAAGATAAAATACAAATTGATTATAAGAGAATAAAGATATCCCTAATCATTCTCCTTTTTGTAAACAAAATTGTAATTTACTAAAAAAGGTTTTAACTCATTAATTATCATTTTTAATACCAAAAAAAATTATCAAACAATAATAATTTAATTATATTTTATTTTATTTTCAAACATAAACTTATAATTAATTTAATAGAGCTATATTGGTAATAAAAAAAATTTTTGGAGCTTTTTCTTTCTTAAACATAATTTTATAATTAATTTAATATAAAAATATTAGTAATAAAAAAAATTGAGACCTTATTTTTCTAGAGACCTAAAGCGAATACTTTATTCGTTTTACCCTTAAGCTGACCCTAATTCTCATATTCAATTGAAAAAGTTAAATATTTTTATATCCATACCTAATCATTAAAAGAATTTTCTGTTAAAAAAATAAGAAAATATTCATGTAACGACTTTATTTTTAATTATATATATATATATATATATATATATATATATATATATATATATATATATATATGAAATCTTTTAGGCAATTCGACTTCCATTTTTCCAAAAAGTTAAAAACAAAATTTTTTTTCTTTGATTTTTTTTTTCTTTTCATTACATCGTATTTTAAATTTATGTGAAGATTTTAAATGAAAATGAAATAATATTTTTATCTAAATTCCATCTAGTAGTATTTTTACAAAATCTCTCTTTCAGATAATTAAACACCATTATACGTGCATTTAATTATATATATATATATATATATATATATATATATATATATATATATATATATATATATATGGGAACTTTTATTTGCTAGAAAATACCAAACAAAAAGTGAAAAAGGAAACAAAGGATGTAGAAACAATGGAAGAGTTTGTTCCTATAAAAGGTTTAAAGTGAAGTTGGATCTTTAAGATATTTTCCTAGGTAGCCCAACTATAACACCAATTTCTCAAGCACAGTTTACATCAAATGTTGACCTAGATGTCGAGCGAACCATGATTTTGTTTACATAAACTTATTTTGGATGTAAACAAACATTTCCTTTGAATAATGATGTTAAGAATAGTAAAGAAATACACGACTAGACACTATGTAGACATTTTGTATTAATAATAATAACGCAACTGTAAATAACATTGTGACAAGTGAAAACATAGTAATAAAAATGATAACAATAAACTCATGAGAACCAAGACCTTGGATCAAAACTTATCATTTTAAATCAATTCTTTTTTAATTATGTTAAATTTAATACATATATTTAAAACAATTTAACAAAACAGAATTTAAAATAATTAAATGTAAAATAGTGTATATATATATATATATATATATATATATATATAAAAAAAAAAAAAAAAAAATAAAAAAAATAAATATAAAATAGTATATATATATATATATATATATATATATATATATAAAATGAAACTAAAGAAAATTACTAAGCCAATATTTAACCGTTGTTATTATTATTCTATGCATATGAATATTTAAATTAATTTATTGTTGTTTATGCACGTTAAAATTTGTAATATATTTGTATTTATTAAGGAAAGGCTCGATTAAACTAGTATATTTGAGAGGGTTTAATTATGGCAACATATGTTTTGAGGGCTTAATCACATTATAACAATTTCTTTCACTTCCTAAAAAAGATTCAATCATTGTTGTAGCCACCCATGATGTTGGTTCTTTTGAAAAAAAGTAATTGATGATTTTTAAAATCTCATATATTCCAAAATTAATTCTAAAAAAAAAAAAAAAAAAAAACTCCAGAGCTGATATCAATCTATAGTTCAAGTATCTACACATACATGTATTTTACTTATTACATTTCCCTCCTACCCCACCATTATTCTTTAAAATTCAGGAACCATAAAGATAAATATGTGTTCATTTTGATATAGCATTGATGGAGGCTATGTACAGAGGTAATCCTTGCAGGATATGTACAAAATGTGAAGATTCTGAGTCAGACCTGATGACACTCATGTACACTTAGTACCTACCATTTCATAATATTATTAAGTAGTTGTTTTGATTAAGAAAACATAAACAAAAACTACCTACTGTTGGATGAGTTACCAGCTTCCTTAAACATTACATTAGGAACTAAAGGAAGCCATGCTGCATTGCCTTGTTTCGCAGCATTTGAAGATCTCATTGTGGTGGTAGTAGAAGTTGTAGTAGCAGAATTGGCATTCTGATTTTGACCACCAAGATAGTGACTTTCAATTTCTACTGCATTGACCTTGTTGTTCCTCCTCACTTTCTTCCCAACAAGTATGCCAAATTTCAAAGCAGTGAATAGACCAAATGCAACTAGAACTGGTCTAATTGCCCAGTGATGATCCTCTAAATGTTCATACTTTTCTATGATCCCAGGACAAGTCCTGAACTCAACCACTTCAACCTCAGAGGGATCCGCCATGTAGGTGTTTGCTTCATTGCCAAAATCAAGCATCCCTGGGAATTTCACAACCAAACCTCCATTCGGAAGAATCCATGAGATCCTGCCGGCAGCCCAGGCGCCACCCCTTTTGCGACGCCACTCAAATCGAGGACATGAAACGCTGTCTTTGAGTCTGACAAACTGGCCAACACAGAAAGGTTCCACCTTTTTTAGTTCAGAAGAGTTTCCGTCCCACAGAGCGTGCAGCCCAAGAAATCCAACAGATACACTACTATCACGGTTGATGGCGTGTAGAATGCCCACATGTGAGTGCTTCTCGTTTTGTTCCCTCAAACATACCCAATCACCAGCTACCAAACCAGATGTGACACGTTCAAGCGATGATGCATGAACTCTGATAGGGTCGTCATAGCCATGGACCCTCACAATAGCGAACCTGTGATCTGTGTTAGACTCTAAACTAACAACAGCTCCTTCTGGGATGTCCATGTTTTGAGGTCTGCATGAATTGGGAAGCTTTCTGGTTCGGACCATGTCACCTACCTGAAGATGATCCTTTGAGAGGAACCACTTTGTGTAGCCACTGCTATCTGATTTTGGATTAACTTTCACATTTCCCATATATCTCCATTCTCCATCATTGGCCAATTCATTCAGAGCTCTGCAAGGCAAGATGCATCTTCTAATCAATTGGATATTTCAGTGTTATGAAGTGGTGTGCGTATGTAATTTATTTATGGAATTTAGAAACAAAGATTTTCATAAATATACATGAAAATGGTTACCAGTTCTTGACACTGAAAATGTATAAAAACTAACTACTGCACCATCATATCCCACACTATTTCTTTCTAGCATGAGACAAACTACTATCTGAGAATCCCCGTGGGACCATTACAATTCTGATATGGTGAGTCATCATATATTTCTGAACAATTTCATCCTTATGTGAGTAATAAATTCATATAATGCCAACTCAAATGGGGAGAAAACATGTTAATCTATGTAGTAGTGGCAACGTAGCCATTCATCTATGATTGTATGGTCAGGATCAAATCCATCATAAAAGCATATGCACCCTATAGTAGACCTTCTCAGAAATAAACCTCACCAAATAAATGCAACTAAATAGAATGCATCAGACCCAACAGAACTACAACTGTATGAAATTACCCAATTCAAAACTTTACATAGTCACAGAAAAGTTCAAGATAGATACTGCAAAAAATATATGCAAACCTTTGAAAGACACTCAGAATATCCACCATTAAAGGGCGATTCCTCAAATCATACTCAAAGCATCCACTGAGGATATTCTCAACTGAAGGAGGAAGGCCACTGGGAATATTTGGTTTTTCATGATTTTCAACAACTGACTGGTATATTCTGGAAACAGGACATCCATACCAAGGTTGATTACCAGTCAACATTTCGACAATGGTACAACCAAATCCCCAAGAATCCGTTTCAAACGATATAGGACCTCTCACCTCAGGTTCCCATTGCTCTGGAGCCATGTAATTTGGTGTTCCAAGCCTCTTATCCATATATGTGCTTAAGAATGAGGACTCAAGCAAAAGACTAGGAATTCCAAAATCTCCCAAAATTGCTTGATCGTTCTCATTGAGAACAACATTGAATGGTTTAAGATTAAGAATGAGGATCCCTAGAGAGTGAAGTTCCAGAACAGCTTGAGCAAGATTGACTCCATACCTGCAGCCAGTAACATGCACATAGTATCGATCTCCTTTTACAGAAAAAGATAAAGCTTATTACACTGAATAAACTGAAAAACATCACCTTAAAGCATCATGCAATGAAATCCCTCCTTCTTTGAGTGCTGCAATATTGTCACCAATTGAACCCGCGTACAAATTCATAATAATGCAAATCTGTGAACAAAAACAAACAAGTAAGCAAGCTACAAGTAGAAGAGATAGCTAAGAATCTCCAAAACATTGATGAACAACAGTAATAATCTAACCCTTCCATCTAAGATTGAAATTCCATGCAGCCAGGACATGCTAGCAACTCCTTGGCACTTAAAATACAATTCATTGAACTTCTCTATTACAGTCTTCATGTGGTCCTCTCCAATTGCATGTAACATCTTAGCAGCAACTTCATGACACTCATCATAATCTTCAGTTGACTGATGATGAGTTGCTAACCAAACATCACCAAAGACGCCTCTACCAATTCTGTGTCTAAGTTTCAGCCTTTCAGGTTCAATCCATGGATTTGCACGATTGGATGAGGCTCTAACAGATCTAACAATGTAAGAATCACTATCCAAGATCTCAAAGTCAAAAGGGGCAGCTGAAGTAGCATCAATAACTTCTTTAGACATTCCTGAACCTGAAAGTGTAATATTCGTTGAATAATTCAGAAGACAGCACAAATCCAAGACAGTTAATCAAATAAGATTACTAACATTTGAACATAAATGAAAATGTGGTGGAACGGTTACTTTTCCTTCTCTATTTATTTTGGCCTTAATCAAGTGCCCCTAGGATACAGAAGAAACATAACAAGAATTGAAAATATACGTAATTATTTGACAGCTATAACAGATTCATAGATTGTTGTCATCCATAAATTACATATTACAACATGACACCCGAAATGAACCGGGAAACCTATGATCGATTGAACAGTTTAATAACATATCAAAACTGCAGCTTCAAAACTACAAAGTGATAACAAGTTGAGATACAAGAAAAAACAGATCAGATGGAGATAAAGGAGCGCCACTAATTCCGAAGTTTCCAACACCAGAACGGAGAAAAAGAAAAAAGTTTAATCATTGTTTTGATCCTGTAGTTATAAAAAATTTCACTCTTAATCTCTCTGCTTAGCATCATCAATTTTCGGGCCTTAAATAGATCATTTGTCATTCTTTTAGTCTTTGCATACATCATTTCTTTTTTATAATCCCTTTTATAATCCCTTGTAGTCCCTACAAAGATGACTAAAAGAATTAAAAATGAAAGCTTTGTTACATGGAAAAATTAGTATAAAAACCCCTTTTATTACAGCAGAGGTGAAGTAGTACAGGCTTTCAGAAATTCATTTCCTCGTATAAACTTCCCAAAACCCATTTCAATGAGAAATTCAGAGAATCCACACAAACACTCAACTTTCACCCAGAAACAGAACAAAGCAAACCCCTCACTCACATACTCACTAAACCATCACAATAAGTCAAAACATGCATGGCATGATGCATGCATAGAAGTAAACCAGTCATCATAAGCACAAGCAAACTCTTATCTTTGAAGAAGGAGACCAGAGAACAATATATAACACAACAGCACAAAGCATGTAAATTTATGTAAATTTATGAAACTTATGTTTACCCATGAACAATTCAATCAAGAAAGTTGGGAGAACAGAAGAGAGAGTCAGTTTCTAGAAATTGTAAGAGAGAAAGAAAGTGGTGTGCTTAAGAATCAAGAGAGAGGTAGAGAAAGGGTCAGAAGTTGTCACAAATTCAAGTGGAGCTGATAGTGAAAGAAACTACCTGCGATGGAATACAGGAGGAACAGAGCGAGAAAGTGAGAGAACCGTAACAAACCAACAAGGAAGAAGGAAACCGAACCAAACAGAAGGTAGAATTTTATCTATTTATTTATTGTTTTTCTCTATTACCGTGCACATACAACTTTCTTTTTTATGATTAAAAGATCAAATATTAAATTGATGATTAGTATATGTAATTAAAATATTAATTACTAAATTTAAAAATATCATTAAATTTATATTGGAATTATGATAAAATATGTAAAATATATATTTTATTAATTATATAATATTATAATGATATAATAATAGCAATTATTAATATTTATCATAGTAAAGGAAATATGATTTATCTATAACTGGCATTCTCGGATTTATAAAATTCTTTATATTTATAGTAGTAAGACGATGGAAAATTATGGAGATCAAGAAAATGAGTTAAAAAAGATAAGAATAAATTTTGTATGATTAAATTTTATATTATTAAAATTTTATAGAATTAAATTGATGTACAATTAAATTTTTGTACAAAATTAGTTTTGGACATATGCATGTGTGATCTTCATCTTTGTGTAAATTTTTTTAATTGATCATTTGTATTAATAAATATGATCATTTGTATTAATAATTAAGGAAAGACATGTTTTAGTTAATGTTCGTATAGTGGATATATCAAGTTATCCTTGTAAACCTCAAGATATTATTACAGCAAAGGATGAACAAAAATCTAAAACTCTATTATCATACTATTATGAAATATGTGTTATTATAGGTTTTATCATAAATTTATATTTTAAAATAACATTATTTTCTTTTAAAAAATATTATAAAAATTATTTACTTGTTGTTTTTCTAATAAACTTAATATCTAATTTGATTTTTTAATTTTATTCAAATTTTTAAAAAGACCACTATTTTTTTTTAATTTAGTCCGTCAGTTTTAAAAAATGTTTAATTTGGTCATTTATGTCGTGTTTGTACAATGTCACATGTCCAATTTTTTGAAATATAGTAATTTGGTCTTTTATTTAAAATTAGTAATTAATCTTAATTAGAGCATATGACATGTTCAAATATAAAGTGATACTTGTCACATCAAAAAATAGTTATCACATTAAACCTTTAAAAATTACAATTTACATTTACATTTTTTAATATTTTAAAGATATATATAAGTTTAAATAGAAATTTTTATGTAAAAATTAAAAAAATGAATATTTAATTGAAGTAATTTGATATATAAATATTAAAAACGGTTAAATATATTTTTGGTCCTTCAAGATTCAGTGAAATTCTGAATTAGTCTATCTTTAAAACTTTTGACCAATTTAGTCTTTTATCTTTAGAAATGCATGAATTTAGTTCCTTTAACCAAATTTTATTAAGTTTATTTGATATTTCAAACGCGTTTTATGATAATATTTGAATTAACACTGAAAAGAACAAATGTCAAACGGTGTAAACAGTTCAAATACTATCATGATATATGTGCTTGAAATGTCAAATAAACTTAACAAAATTTGATTAAAATGACTAAATTCACAGATTTCAAAAGATAAATGACTAAATTGATCAAAAAATTTTAAAGAGGGACTAATTCCAAATTTCACTAAAACTTAAGGGACCAAAAAAATATTTAACCCTTTTAAAAAATATTTGAACATGTTTATATATGTTGTAATTAAGTTTAATTACAAATTTGAACTGAAATTGGAGAGGGACTAAGTTATTTCATTTAAAAAAAATAACCAAATTGAATCAAAATTACAAATAAAGGGACTAAATTGAAAACAAGTACGGTCATGTAACAGTAACATAACATGTTGCACTATACGGATACGACATTAATGTTTGTCTAACGAAAATAATAAAATTGAATATTTTTAAAAATTTGGAGGACTAAATTAAACAAATAAAAAATTAGGCGTCTTTTTAAAAATTTGAATAAAATTAGAGGACCAAATATAGGTATTAAGCCTTTTTAATAATAATAATAATAATAATAATAATAATATTAATATTAATATTAATCATATTAATACTAATAATATTAATATTAATATATTATTGGTTATGTGTATTAAAACAATATTATTGTATGATTAAAATTTATAATTAAATTTTTGAGTTGTATATCGTATTAAAATGAAATTAGTATACACAGATCGTTCTTCAAATAAAATGTAATCTCAGTCTAGATAATCTCAGTGGTAATAACATTGAACATATTTCATTACCTTCACATAATGCTCAAGATTTTGATAATGATGAATTCATTTCTCACATTGATAATAATGCTCCTAATACTCCTTCTCCTCCTAGAAGATCCAATAGAGTTAAAGGAACCCCAAACTACTCAAAAGGCTATGAAGTTAATTTGACACCTGTCTCATACAAAATAAATGTCAAGCACCCTATCAAATCTTTCATTTCTTTTTCTAGATTATCTCAGTTTTTCAAACAAGTTGTTCTCACCATTGACAGTAGCAATAAGCCAAAGACTTACAAAGAAGCAACCTCTAACAGTAATTGGTAAAAAGCCATGCAAGAAGAAATCTTTGCCCTAGAGCAAAATAATATGTGGACCATCACTAATTTACCTACTGACAAGATAACAATAGGTTGTAAATGGGTTTTTAAACTCAAACATAGAGTTGATGGTACCATAGAAAGACATAAAGCATGTATTGTAGCAAAGGGGTACGTTCAATCAGAAGGTATGGATTATCTTGACACTTTTGCTCCTATTGCAAAGCTCACCACCGTAAGGTTCATTTTATCTGTTGCTGTTATGAAAAATTGGCCATTAAAACAATTAGATGTGAATAATGCCTTCTTGCATGGTGATTTAAATGAAAGTGCAAGGAGAAAATCAAGTTTGCTTGTTGCATAAACATTTATATGGATTAAAGCAATTTACCCGGTAGTGGTATGCCAATCTCTCTTCCTTTCTCCTCATGCATGATTTTAAATAGACCTCAACTGATCATTCATTATTTGTCAAACATGTTCATAATAAAATTATCATTTTGCTTGTTTATGTTGATGGTATTATATTAATTGGAAATGATATAAATGTCATTTATGATACTACTACAATGCTTCATAATGCCTTTAAAATAAAAAATATTGGGGACTTAACCTACTTTCTTGGATTTGAGGTTGCTAAAAATAGTAAAGGTATTCATTTATCTAAAAGGAAATACACTTTAGATATGTTACATGAAACTGGTATGCTTGAATCATCTTCTGTCAGTACACCTGTGAACTTTTCTACAAAATTAACCATAGAGGGAGAACAACTTGAAAATCCAGCCCATTATAGAAAGCTTATATGTAAATTAATTTATTAACAAATACTAGACCTGATATTACATATGTGGTTAACACTTTGAGTCAGTATATTTCAGCACCCACTAAAGCACATCAATAAGTTGCTTCTCGTATTCTTCGTTATCTCAAATGTACTGCTGGACAAGGTCTATTTCTTTATGCTAATAGTGATTTCAAGCTCAAAGCCTATAACGATTCTGATTAGGCTGGTTGCATTGATATAAGAAGATCTGTCACAAGTTATATCATCTATCTAGGAGATTCTCCCATCTACTGGAGATCCAAGAAGTAGTCCACTATTTCCAGAAGCTCATTTGAGGCTGCGTATAGAGCTCTTGCTCAAATTGTCTGTGAAATCCAATGGTTGACCAACCTCTTGAAGGATTTATCCATCTCTCATCTTCAACCTGTTGTCATCCATTGTGACAATCTTTCATAGCCTTTAATCAAGTCCCCCATGAATGCACTAAACATATAAAAATTGATTGCCACACTATCAGAGATCAGATTCAAAAGGGTCTCGTCAAACTTCTCCCCATTCGAACCCACATGCAATTCGCTGACATTTTGACATAGGCTTGACCCCCTGCTACTTTTTCCATTTTATGCTCCAAGCTGGGCACTCAAAATATTTATTGCTAGTTTGGGTGGGTGGAGGGGGGGTCTCAAAATAATATTGGTATGAAAGACATTAATAATTTTGTTATCACGATCAACAACAAATGCTCACGGTCAAGCGTCAACTCCTCAAACTAATTTTGTTTGTCTTGTTGCTTTTCTTTTCTCCTTTTTAAAGGAGTCTTTGTCTTATTTATAGACACACATATCAATCTTCCCCGTAAGACTAATAATATGAGTTTCTTTTCATATGTTATATTTCTTTCTCATCAGCAATATCACTTTGTCATTACATGGAAAGCATTACACTACAAGACCATGTTTTGTGAATCCCGTACAAAATAATACAAAACGGGATCGTTCGTTAAAATAAAATATAAGTATATTATGCATTATACATCCCATATAAAATAATACAAAACAAAGTTAATGTTAAAATTTGTTAACCGAAGTATAAATTAAAAACTTAAACCAATATTTAAAATGAACTATCGATATATAATCATTACAGTATGAAGTCAAACATAAATTATTGTTATGAAAAGAAAGAAATTATATATATATATATATATATATATATATATATATATATATATATATATATATATACATAAAATATGCAAGATATTATGAGATGTAATAATAGTAGTATTTATAATAAAAATACTAATGATAATAAATATTCATTAATATTAAAGATATTGATATTAATATTAAAGATATTAATATTAATATTAAAGATATTAATAGTAATATTAATTAAAATAATAATAATAATAATAAGGTAAAATAATAATAATAATAATAATAATAATAATAAAATAGTCTAAACATATTGTGGGTCATGAATCCCTACAAAATAATATAAGAGTACTAATAATATTAAATATTAACCACACTACTACTAATAATAATAAAAATAATATTAGGATCCCATATAAAATATAATAGTATAAAAAATTAAATAATTAACCACAGATATTTTCTTAACAAATTGATTAAAAATAAATAATATTGTTTTATAGTAATAATATTCCTATTACCCAGGCTAATACTAATATTAATATTAATACTAATAATTATTTATAATAATAATAATAATAATTATTATTATTATAACAATAATATTAATACTATTAATATTAATGTTATTAATAATAATTATAATAATAAAATAATAAATCAATGGTTAGGGTTTTTTATATTTATGATAAATATGATATTGATAATATAGAAATGACTTAAAATATTATTCCATTTACTTAATGTTTCTTCAAATTTTATATATTGACATGTATAATCTCTATGTTTAAATTTTAATCGTTCAAATTTTATATATTTATCAGTATATTAAAATAAAATATAATTATTGAAAAAAATTATAATATCAATAATAATAAAAATAATGTTAAACATATTGCAAATTAAGAAAGAGAATTTGAATTAACTCTTCAATTTTTTGTTCAAAATTAAATATAACCATTGTGATTAAAATAATTTGTTTCAATCGTAAGTATAAAAATAAATTAATGTTGAAACCAATAATGAAATTAATAAAATATAATAATCTTTTTTTAATAATGACTAATAAGTAAAGGAATAATTTAAAATAAAATATATTCAATGATTCAAATACTAATAACAAAAATAATAGTAAATATAATAATATCACCATTTACCGATCAAAACCTTCATTCATAATTAAAGAAATTTCAAATTATTAATGAAATCAACTTATTGATAAAATGTTTTTAGAAATAAATCATATCATTATTAACCGAAACTGCATAAATTTAAAAGATTTCTATGGAATAAAACACAGTACATTCATTATTGAAAAATTAAAAAAAATAATAAAATTAATTTGTCAATTAATCAAAAAAATTTATAAGCAAATATTGATCGTAAAAATAAATATTTTCATCATTTAAAAATATTTTCAATCATAGATCTTGTAAAAAATAAATACAAAACGAAATTAATGTTAAAATTTAATAACAGAAGCATAAATATAAAAATTTAAACTAATATTTTAAAATAATAGTTGATAATAATTATAATAACAAATAATAAAATTAAAATTAAAATTAAAAATTGAAAAGAAAAATATAATTATTGAATAAATTTATAACATCAATAATAGTATTATAAATATATCGCAAATTAAGAACGTGAATTGACTCTTCGAGATTTTGTTCAAAATTAAATATAATCAATATGATTAAAACAATCTGTCTCTTGTAATTATAAAAGTAGATTGATATTGAATCCAACATTGTAAATGAAAGTAATAAAATATAATAAATATTAATTCAAAATTTGTTGATTAATAATTATTAAAATAATTTAAAATAAAATATATTTATCGATTCAAATAATAGTAATTATAACAGTATCACCAATTATGAATCAATAACTCCATTTATAATTAAAAAATTAAATTACTAATGAAATGAACTCATTAATAAATATTTTTAGAAATTAATTATTAATTTCAAATATTTTAATTTTTAAATATATTCTCAATCATAAATCTCATACAAAATAAATATAAAACGAAAGTAATGTTAAAATTTATTAACAAAATTATAAGTATAAAAATTTAAACTAATATTTAATAGAACAGTTGATCATAATTATAATAACAAATAATAATAGTAAAAATAAAAATTGAAAAAAATAAAAAATAAAAAATAATTATTGAATAAAATTATATTAGCAATAATAGTAATGATAAATATATTGTAAATTAAGGAAGAAAATGTGAATTCACTCTTTAATCTTTTGTTCAAAATTACATGTAATCACTATGATTAAAACCATTTGTATCCACCATAATTATGAAAATAAATTAATATTAAAATTGATATTGCAAATCAAACTAATAAAATATAATAAATACTTTTAGAATAATTTAAAATAAAATGTATTTATTGATTTTGTATTATGAATTATCAATCAAAACTCCTTTCATAATGAACGAAATTTAAAATAATTAATGAAAACAATACAATGATAAAAAAATATTTAGAAATTAATTATATAATTATTAATTATAAGTGTATAAATTTAAAAGATTTTAAAATGTATGAAACAAAAAATAATTCATAGTTAGAAAACTAAATTTAATTAATGAAATTAATTGGTTAATTAATAAAAAATTAGAAACAAATTATATAATTATTAATTATAAAAATAAATGCTTTAATTCTTTAAAGATATTTTTAATCATCATGAATATCGTACAAGATAAATATAAAACAAAATGAAGTTGATGCTAAAATTTGACAAGAGAAACATAAGTATAAAAACTTAAACCAATGTTTAAAATATTACTAATTTTTGTCATTACTATTTTTTTAAATGATAAATATTAAGATTAAAAAATAATATTTAAATATAAATTTATTTGTAATAATTATAAATTTCGATAAACCATAAGAGACCAGTATGTATCTTGAAGAAATATTTTTCTAATAAATTCCCTCACGAGACTTTAAAAATAATAAAGCATTAAGCACACCTTGAGCATATAAAAAAGGAATTTGGTATGTTTGAAAAAAATAATTAAATATATGAAAAATGAAAAACTTCCTTAAAATACTTTTTCAAGTATCCATATTTCAGCTGGATACTAACGTGTGAGATTATAAAATAATAATAAAAAAATGAATTATTCAAATGTAACTAATAATAAGATAATAACTATAAAAATAAAAAATAATTTTCGAAGATCTAATTTTCATTTTAATATTATTAATCTGATTTTACCTCGTAACTTCTATTAAGTATATCAATTTTGTTAATGGTGTAATATTTATTAAAAGTTATATCAGTGTATTTTTATCTCTTCTTCCACTTATATATTTATAATCAATATATACATATTATGACACAGCAACTTTTTTTTTTTTATGAGTCTTATTTATGATTGCAAGTAGCTTTGATTTTGTGAAGTATTGGTAAAGAAAAAAAGGATAAAAATGGTGAAGAAGATTAAGTTGGTGTCTTTTTCCATAGTTGACAACATCAAAGGTGTACTTGATTTACAAGTTACAACTACCCATAACATCCATAAACATGCAATTTTTTTCCTTCTTCTTATTTATGAAATATATGACAAACCACCTTGGAATTCAATAAAAGATGAACTACTCTTTCAATAGATAAAACATTAGTTCAAGAGATTTAATGCTTCTAAAATTCTCTATCATGTCTTACGCTTAAAAATAGTTTTTTTCTTTAATGTATATTAAGTACCAATATTTTTAAAGTACAGCGGTATACAAATTTTGACCTAAGACCATTTTTAATTTTAGATTAAATTTTAGGGAAAAAAACATATTTTGTCGTAAATTAATTCAAAAATAATTTGTTTTTAAAGAAATATGGTATCTTAACATTATCTAAAATCAAACATACTTTCGATCTGTGTGACTGGGTTAAGAAAAATCCGTAACAGGAAAAGACACATTCCTTTTATCTGAAAAGCTAAAATATTATATTATTTTTGTCACGGATATTCCTTTATTCACGTTAACTTTTACTTTGTCTCTATCTTAATGTTGGTCTTTAAAATTCAATATGAATAATAGAGATTTAAAGTTGCTCAAGGAATATATTTATTGCTGCTGCAATTAGACTACATAAAAAGAATATGGCAAAGGGCAATTTATTTTCCTCTCTCCTTGGTCACATTTTATTATTTCTCTATATTCCAAAGAAGCACCTAAACAAGTTCCAGGTTCATAAAATAAAACCACAGCATTAAAGTAGAAATTAACAAAGAAAAGTCAACCACACTTGCTATTAAGATGGAGTAATATTTCTATTGTGCAAATGTTTGATATCTTCTTTTTAGTATAAATGATCGTAACTAGTTCCACTGTGATTCAATCAAATCGATTACTTTAAGCTATGTAAGAGTTTCCAAGGTGTTCTCCAAATTCAACACAAAAAATTTAAATTTTGTAAGCCTCTGACTAAAATTGCATGAAACCATAAAAAAAACTGCTGATGAGATGCTAGAAATTCAAATACTATTTTAAGAAGCAACTCCTCTTCACATCATGAGCACCGATGGCATACATTCACTGAGTCTAAATTTAATTACCATCCAAGAGGAAGGATGCATGTTCCTATCTATATTTAAGGATCAAATAAACCCATATATCATTGATGAAGTCATCGATGTTTCTAACCTTCAGAAGTAACTGAAAATATGCAAGATCAACATCTTCTAGCTGCCATCTCTCGGTCAATACCGGCAATACAATTTCCATAGGAACCAAAATTTTCACATCTCAGTTTTCATCTGGCTTGGCTAGTGTCATTCTGGACACAGTTCTTCCAAATATTAACCCATATGTCTCCATGTAAGTCTCCGAGAATAGGGCCTCCTCTTGCCAAAGCATACAATACTTCTAATCTTTCTAAAACTACCCACCAAACATCTGGGAATAGTTGATGGCCAAATCCTGCTTTTAGTTGTAGTTCTTCTCACAACTGCTAGTGGAGTGTAAGAGAACAACTCTCCCACAAAGCCGGCAAATTTGTTCTTTACCACACGCTCTTCTTCTACTTCTTCAGTCTCATGCTTCTCATTATCCGTGGCTTCATCGTCAGAACCAATCTCATCATTATCACACTTTCCTTTGTCTTCATAGCTATCCACTGGAGAAGACCTGCACCTACGGTATAACCAATCTTGTGTGAGGACTTTGTTTCAGATTTTTTTTTTAATGTGGAAACGAAAAGTAGTAGGAAATGAATTTCAAGATGTACAATATGGATTACATTGATTCAGTGTCCGACAGGTGCATCTGCATATTACTTAATTGCTTAAATGAGAAAGCTGTAATTTGTATACTGTGATAAAATGACGCTAAATGACAGCGTAACACAAATTCAAAATACTCTTTGTCTATTAATGACTAAAGTGATTAACATAATGAGCTAACATGTTTAAACTCACACATGTTTGATTAAGTCATAAATAAAGGTTTTCGAGGAACTGCTAATCCCATTGATTATTGATGACAACTTGATATTTTCATGACCGAACTACAGCACAGGCCAAGGACTTGAACAAGTGTAAACAATCATGTTGGTTCCTCTACATTATGCAGGGAACACAGCTCAATATCTGTAGAGTTAATAGGAGACTACTGGAAGAGTTTTACCTCCTCTGCTGTTTCAAATAGACAATTCTTTTCTTCAACCGCTTTCTTTGGACACAGCAATTGTTTGAAACATGGCGGATGAAACGAAGCTATGTAAACCAAAATAAAAAGAGAAAAATACATATTATGAGCAACAAAATTCTCCCATATTATAGCAGTTATGATAAGAGAGAAGCAATCCTCCCAATGATGCTTAATTCTTAACATTGACAACTAATAAGATAATAGAACAAGAACAAACTACAAAATAAACTGGGCTTCAGATTTCCTTTTTCCCACATACCGGTTGAAGAAAGCAACCACGAAATGCTACTGAAACCATAAAATGCCAGAAAAGCAAACTCCAAATATGAAATATGATCAAGCAACAAGTAGTTAAGACTCAATTTAATATAATAGCACTTTGCAACCTAGAAAGATTGTATTCTACATCCAATGGAGTCACGTGATTCACAAAATTACACTCAAATCTTTGTTTCCTAAACATTACAAACTAACCACTCATTTATTAAGCAAAGATGTCTTCTTTGACTGCCCGGTTGTTAACTCACTCCAGCTTTTGCAAAATTACATGGAATTAGCCATACACGGTACAATGTGCTTCCATTTGCAACTCTATAATGGAAAATGTCAATTTCCTCCGACATCAATACAAGAAACAATTACAGGCCCATATAAGTGACGGATTATCTATAAACTCCAAAACGAATAGAAAAGAAAAGGATGAGACTAAATAAATCTTAGAAAGAAACTAACCTGATCCCCATCCTTGATGCCATAGTTGCGAAGATAATCATTCTCGGTAACTAGCTTCTGTCCATCATAGCATAGGCAAAACTGCCCCCAAACATGCGCCCTTCACAACCCAACATAATATACCAATTTAAATTATCTCTAAGTCAGTATAAATTTCAAACTTACCACCACATCTTGTCAGTCCATTAAATAAATATAATCATATAACAAATTTCGCTTCTATATATTTCATAAAATTATTATAAATTTCCCGCACCAACATTCAAGCAACAAATTTATATCATTTTGAAAATAATTATTATAAAACTTACAAAATTGTCATGCATATACTATTTATCCTTCTCGGTGACATTTGTTGTCTGTCTAAGAAAGCTCGTTTAGGATGTAAGATTTTTTAAAGGGTTTTCTGTGTAATGCGAAAGGAGATGTTCTAGAACAAATTGGAGATTCGTGTAGAACTTGAAAAAACAGGGGCATCAATTAAAGTAAACCTAATGAGTGTAATTTAGTCATAAATGTATCATTCACAGATCACTTGTTGTGTGTTATTTGACTGTAGTGAAAAAGTAATAATCCATTCTTCTCCATAAAAATAGTAAATATAAGGTGAATGTTAAAACCGGTAGTAAAATTTGAAAACATCTGTAACTAGCGTGTAGCCAATATGAAATGGAAGTGAGTACCATGAAATTTTGGCGGGACCCTTGAGAGGCGCGTGGGCGAAGACAGCCTCGACTGCGTCTTTGAGTTCGGCAATAGTGGCGGTCTTGGAAACCTGAATATCTGCGAAAGGGGAAGAAAGTTTGAGCAGTGTGTGAAGAGATGGCGATGATAAAAAAAGAAGGGTATGGTGGTTGCGTACGGAAGGAGGAACCGTCGAGTTTGAGGACGGAGAGTCGGAGGGGTAGGGAGGGAAGGCGGTGGTAGAAGAGGTTTTTTCTGGCGAAGATGGCGTGGATGAGGGGGAGGGGGGAGGAGGAGGCGGAGGAAGAGCGGCTAGGGGTGGTGGGATTGGGCAGCATGAGGGTGGTTTGGTGGTGGTGGTGGTGGGACATGGCGGAGGGGTTAGAGTGAGAGGAAGCGTGGGAAGGAGTATATAGAAGGAAGAGGGAGAGATTCTTGGAGGAGTGTGACACGCATTGAGGAAATGGATTGAGTTAGGGTTTGGATTTTGGGACTGTGCCTGCTGCTGCTTCTGTCGGGGAGATTCTGATTCTTCTTCAACACAGAGAACAGAGAAAAAGAGAGTAGCTTTTTGTATCCATGAAGAGAGGGAGAGAGAGGATGGGGAAAAGAAAACCGTTACATTCGACAGCAACGGTCTATTTTCGTGGGCTTGGGCTTGACTTGGAGTGGGAGTGGACCTGAAATAATTTGGGCGTTTGCTTCCTGCACCTCCTTATTTCTTACATGAACCCTCATAAGTTTGTCCTTGGACGAGAAGTTCGACGAGTGGTGGTGCTTGATGTGAGTCGGTGGAAGATAAATAATAAAATGAGGGAACATCTTAAGTGGCATTTATCTTCTATTCGCGAACTAAAAAAATAACTATACATTAATATAAATGCGGATGTTATCCGTTGAAGAGGAGAAAAGGTTCAGTAATTGAAAATAAAGCTTTGACCATTTTAAATGTGGAGATCACCTACCAAACAATTCATTTTAAATGTGGAGATAACTTACCAAATAATTCGCAAAATATCTGTACTAAATAATTCACAAAATATTTAATAAAAGATTGAAACAGTATTAAAAAGTAAAATAAATTGGGAAGAGAACATTTTTGAGATATATACCAATTACTAACTTTACTGTAAAAAGTAAAATAAAGATTTTAATTATTTAATTTAATGCACAAACACTTTTTGACCATGTTGTTCGTGACTATAGTTACTTTAATATACTATTATGAATATTGTTGATTTTTCTCTTTAATGGAACTTTAAGATCTTGGTAAGTTTGAAGAAGTGATTATCTTTATTAAATAATAAATAATATTGGTGACAATTTCATACAAGAACACACCGACACCGATCTAACATTTTGTATCAATAGTCACCAAAAGAATACATAAAAAAGAGTGATAAGAAAACGAAATACTCTCTAACGGTGTTATTGAACTATAGAAACACAAAAAGAAAAATATCAACTACTATTAATATAGCAGTACTTACAGAGTAAAAGATGAACAAGAAAACAAACAGAAAGAATCCATAAGAGAAGAAGGTTCGACCACAACGTTTCTTTTTCTTCCTTCTCCCACCAATTAGCATGACCTAGATGATAACTATCTCACAACACATAATCCTTTAGCCATAGTTAGTTATTTTGGATTGTGGGCTCTTTCTTATGATTGCATCATTTATGGTTACAACTAGTTTTTCCCATTTTCTCCTCATTTGTCTTTTCTGACATTGTTTTCATTACATTTCTTGTCCCATTAAGCACAACCTTGTCCCGAAGGTTGAATTCTGGAAAAACATATTATAACGCAGTATGATCTTCTCAAGTGGCTTGAGTGTTATCCAATTCCTCCCATTGGATTAAGTGTTGATGAACATGTTGCGTGCCCTTGATAATCACCGGTGACTAAAGAACAGCAGTTGGTTGAAATATTGGTTATATGTTGAAAGTCTTACATCGACTAGAGATAAGATAATTTTATAGTATATAAGTGGGGTACAAAACTCACCTTACAAGCCGATTTTGTGGGGTTAAGTTAGGCTTTAAGTCCGCTTCTAACATGGTATCAGAGCCATATAAGTGGGGTGTCAATCTCACCTTATGAATTGATTTTGTGGAGTTGAATTAGACTTTAAGTTCACTTCTAAATTGTGTGTCCCCTAAAGTTAGAGGTAAGGGAATATAAGATTGAGAATGATTCCCCTTACAAGGCTTATGTCGTGAAATGTCAAAAACTAGATGAACTCTAGTTGTTTTAGATAATAGCAATTTGTAAGCAACCTTGTCAATCCTTTCGATAATTGGGAAGGGACCAAAGTACCTTAAACTCAGTTTCTGAATTTTTTTTCTTAAAGCAACAGAGTGTTGTTTATAAGGTTGCAACGTGACCAACACTTTATCTCCAACTTTAAATTCAACATCTATCTGTTATTGATCTGCATTTTTCTTCATTATTTGTTGAGCTCGTTGAAGATTATGCTTAAGATGGGAGAGAACAATGTTTCTTTTTAACAGTTGCTCTTGACCTGAAATGAGATCCGCTAGGTCAAGTACATATTTGACTTGTGGGATTTGTGTTTTGGTCTAAATTTATGGGTAATAAGTTCTAGGTTTGGGTATGTATTTTTCTACATAGAGCTTAGCTAGGGATACTGAGTGAAGTAAGGTTGATAAGACTTGTGCAATTACATCTATGCGGATATCTGGTTTGAAACCACCCACAAAGCAATCCAAAAGAGCCTCAGTGGTGACCCCTTGGACATGATTAGCTAACACTATGAATTGAGTATAATAATCTTAGACAACGCCAGTTTGAATAAGCTTGAAAAAGTTTGATTGAGGGACTTCATAAGGAAAGGGTCTTAATTCCAATTCAAGAGCTCTAGTGAAAGCAACCCATGTATGAAAAGCGTTTACTCGTGCTATCATTTGATCTATGGCACCACGTCTTTATCAAAATGTATTGCTGCTATGGTTAAACATTGAGCATCCGGTGTATGATAATAGTAAGAAAATTGTTTGGCTTTGAGATCCCCCGGAGAACATCATATCCATAAAAAACGGGAGAAATCTAGTTTGACATTGCAAACTTGAAAGGGTGGATTCAACGAACTAGGTTCCATGTGCCGGGATCGTTTCAACATCTCCTCCACTGCTGATTCTATCGTGTCAAAGCAAGTGCAGTACCCGTTGTCGTAAGCATCCATCATTTCTAACAAACGCTTAACATTAGAGGTGAAGTCCTTCAGGCAAGTATTTTCCACCATGATCGATGAAAGCACCATTGTAATAGTAATCATCAAATGAATACACAAAAAGAGAGTGATAAGAAAATAAAATACTCTAGCATTGCTGAACTAGAGAAACACCCAAGAAAAGGGGTCAACTACTATTAATATAACAGTAATTATAAAATAAAAGATGAACACGGAAACAAATAAAAAGAACCCATAAAAGAGGAAGGTTCGACTACAACATTTCTTTTTCTCCCTCTTCTCCCATTGATCAACGTGACATATGTGTTAATTCAATTGCTAGATTCTTCTATAACAATGCTATACCTTTCAATGTGGCAAAAAGTGAAGAATTCATTGCTATGCTTGATTTGGTTTCAAGACATGGTCTTGGATTTAAGCCTCCATCTTATCATGAGATCAGAGTTAAATATTTGAAGGAGGAAGTTCAAAATACATCCCTTGCTTTGCAAGCACATAGGGAGGAATGGAAAAAAACAGGATGTACTATTATGACCGATGGCTGGACTGATAAGAAAAGAAGGACAATAATAAACTTCTTGGTGAATAGCCCAAAGGGAACTATGTTTTTGAAGTCCATAGATGTAAGACCCGTAGAATTTAATTAATTAAATAAATAATTAATTAATAAATACGGGAGGGGTAATAATTATGACATTAAATTATGGTTGGTATGACGTGGTAAAGTACTAGCTCAAGTGGTTGAGAAT
>Ga0214542_1006278_pt1 | contig 21803 bp, 9 predicted proteins | sample CNSS1metaG_FD_160096 | JGI IMG/M metagenome (GOLD analysis project Ga0214542, IMG submission 160096) | Root nodule microbial communities from cowpea collected in UCLA plant growth center, Los Angeles, California, USA - CNSS1 | ecosystem: Host-associated > Plants > Roots > Nodule | place: USA...
AGGAAGGAGTTGATATTTGGCGAAGTACAGACGGGCAAACCCCAAAAAAGGAAGGAGTTGATATTTGAGAAGTACAGACGGCAAAACCCCAAAAAAGGAAGGAGTTGATATTTGAGAAGTACAGACGACCAAACCCCAAAAAAGGAAGGAGTTGATATTTGAGAAGTACAGACGGCAAAACCCCAAAAAAGGAAGGAGTTGATATTTGAGAAGTACAGACGGCCAAACCCCAAAAAGGAAGGAGTTGATCTTTGACAAAAGTACAGACGGACAAAACTCAGAATGGAAAGAGCTGATCTTTAACAAAGACACAGAAGAACAATCTCAGCCAATAAGGAAAGAACCGATGCGTGTAACCTCAGTCGGAAAGGGAAAGAATCGATCCTCGAATACGAACGACCCACAAATAATAATAACAGGTCCATTAAGAAATTAGTATAAATTAAGGCCTAGTGAACAGGTAAAGGTACGCTTTTCTCACTAACCAATTACACCTCATATCAATCACTTTCTGACTTGAGCGTCGGAGTGCCTGTAGGTACCCCCACCCCGGGAGTGCAGACAGTAGGGAGATCCAGGAGGAGTCCAGGGAGGAACAGGAGGAGGTTCGACAAACAGGGTTCTCGAGATCGTTTGGTTCCGCACTGAAATAGTATCGATCAGGTACAATTGGTGCCCACCGTGGGGCCAGACAATTCTCAAGAAGGATGGTGTCGACAAGAGCAATAGTCGATCAAAATACAGTAGCAGCGGAGATGCAACGAGAGATGAACCGCCAGTTGGAGGAATTGAGACGCAAGAACGAAGAAGAGATAAATGCCCTGAGAGAGGAGAACCAGTGGTTGGAAAGGCAATTGAGCAAAATTCCCAACAAAGGGAAGAATCTCACAGTAATGGAGAAGGAGAGGGCGGCACAGGACGAGATGAATTCAGGGTAGAGACCACCACCCACCAAACAGGCGCGAGACCCAGAACAGCTAGACGCCACCCCTTCGTGGACGGGATCATGGAGGTAGAACTTCCTGCACGTTGGAAGGGATTGACTATGAGCCAGTACGATGGCACTACTGATCCAGAGGAACACGTGGACGTATTCACCACCCAAGCAGGGTTGTACACTTCAGATGACGCAATTCTTTGTCGTGTGTTTCCAACGTCCCTAAAGGGTCCTGCACTCAACTGGTTCACACGATTACCACCTAACTCTATTGATTGTTTCGATACGTGGTCACCCGTTTCAGCATTCAGTTCGCCACCAGTAAGCCACACCATCTCACTTCTCTGGCGTTAGTAAATATACGACAGGAGAAGGGAGAATCTCTACGAGAGTTTATGGAGTGCTTCGGGAAGATGTCGTTGAATATCTCTAATCTAAATCCTGAGGTCGCCATGCACCACCTTGTAACGGCGTTAAAGCCTGGCCCGTTTGTTGACAGTCTATGCAAGAAGCCCGTGAGCAATCTGGACGAGCTTCGAACCAAGGCAACCAAATTTATGCAGATGGAAGAATTAAAGGAGTTTCGTAGTACGACCCAATCAGACACTCGGGAAAAGAAATACATTGACAGAGAAAGGGTGTTAGCGCCGCGACCTGACAGTAGATTCAAGGACTCTAGACAACCAAAGTACAACAGGTACACACGCATCGTGTCTAACAGAGCAAGAATTTTGGAGGAGGCCTTGAATGCCGACCTAATAGCAACTCCTCAAAGGGTCCCGACTCCTCCAAACGCGGATACCACTAAGCATTGTCGGTATCATCAGAATTATGGGCACACGACGGAGGATTGTTTTACCCTGAAAGATAAAATCGAAGAGCTTATACAAGCAGGACGCCTGAGAAGATTTGTTAAACGGGAGGAAAAGGGATTCTCTTCCAGAGAAGAGCAAGAAGGTAGATATGAGGAGCGACCATGAAGAACGTCAGGGTACCAGGAGAGGCGAGAAGAAGGCACCAGAAGGAGGGTTGAGCCCGAAAAAGATGATGAACAGGATGTGAGGGAGAAGCCATTGAGAGGGTGATCAACTATATATCAGGAGACTTTGCAGGAGGCAGAGCCACTATGTCCGCGAGGAAAAAGTACGTCCGAGCAATTCAAAATGTCAATGTCGTATCTACATGTCCCTGGCGGCACATGCCACCCATCACATTCCGTGATGATGATTTTCAAGCCATTGACCCCCAACACGATGACCCAATGGTGATCTCAATGGAGATTGATGACTTTGCAATAAGTAAAACCTTGGTAGACCTGGGTAGTTTAGTGGATATCCTGTATTGGGGCACTTTCAAAAAGTTAAGAATTTCGGAAGCAGAAATCCAACAATACTCGGAGTCGATCATGGGTTTCTCAGGGGAGCGAGTGAATACAAAGGGCTACATTGATTTGTTCACCAAATTCGAAGCAGGGAGAACGACGCGAACGGTAAAAATTCGATACCTTATTGTTGACGCTCACACCTCTTATAATATTTTGCTAGGGAGACCTTCGTTGAACATGCTTGGTGCAGTGATATCCACATATCACTTAGTTATAAAATTTCCGTCAACTTCGGGAGACATAGTCACTGTACTTGTAGACCAGCCAACTGCGCGCAAATGCTACGCAGACAGCTTGAGAGAAAGACCCATACACCAAGTTGAGAGCCCAGCACCGCTATAATACCAAAATCAAACCCAAGTCTTTTCACCAGGGAAATCTAGTGTGGCGAATGGCAAGTGCTGCCCAGAAACACGAGGGGAAGTTCTTGCCTAACTGGGAATAGGGCCACTCCGTGTTAAGGAAGTTGTGGGTAAATGCGCATACAGATGGGAACACCTATCAGGTGTCTCTATTCCAACAACCTGGAACGCCTCACATCTGAAGTATTACAGTTAGTTTGTTAAATGCTTATTTTTTATTTTCAGACTTCTTACGAACAATTTGTGGATTGATTGCATAATAAGTGGTGTACTCTTTCCTACCTTGATCTTTTTTTTAACGTAAGGAGGGTTTTGGTCAAGAAGGTTTTAATGAGGCATCGTAGCAATGAATAAAGCATAATTTTTCATTATTATTACTCTACGCTTACATTTTCCATCGCTGAAGCACGCACACATTTAAATCAAGTGCATCAAACAAATACTTTCTTAGCATTCTCTCTATGGGAAAGGAAGCTTCGTCAAACTAGATGATCCCCCCATATCTATATCAATGGGAAAGAAACCTTCATCAAACCAGATGATCCACTCATATCTGTATCAATGAGAAAGGAAGCTTCATCGCCCTAGATGATCCCCTCATATCTATATCAATGGGAAAGGAAGCTTCATTGCCCCAGATGATCCCCCCATATTGATAAAATAAATACGACAAAGATGACACATAACAACTCACAAAAGCGGACTTACTAACCTAGTAGGGCAAGAGGCCAGCCACATCTCGGCCAGGAATGGCCGGGTACATCTCGGCCAAGACACATGTTGGCAGCATCACAACCACATCCCAGCCAGGAATGGTCGAGTACATCTCGGCCAGGAATGGCCAGGTACATCTCGGCCAGGAATGACCAGGTACATCTCGGCCAAGACACATGTTGGCAGTGTCACAACCACATCCTAGCCAAGAATGGCCGGGTATATCCTGTCCAGGAATGGTCAGGTACATCTTGGCCAACCACACTCTTTCTTTCCTTCATACTCGATTTTACACATTTCAGCCTCTTGTTTCACTTCGTTCACTACGAGACTGAGGGGGCTGGTGTTGGTGCATGGCCGGGTACATCCCGGCTCAATAAGACAGAAATGGCCGGGATCACCCCGACCCAAGTATGAGGCACATTCGTTGTGGCCCAGTCACTAGGGTACCTATTTTTCACCTTTTCTCCAACACAACACAGAGGGCCCAATAAGTGCGATGACTAGATATATCCTACCCCCTTTTGGCCGAGTACATCTCGGCCCAAGGGAGTGGCAGATGGAACATGTGATTATGGCACAAAGGTACAGAGGAACAGCGCGCAATCTCAGCCAAAAAGGAAGGAGTTGATATTTGGCGAAGTACAGACGGGCAAACCCCAAAAAAGGAAGGAGTTGATATTTGAGAAGTACAGACGGCCAAACCCCAAAAAGGAAGGAGTTGATCTTTGACAAAAGTATAGACGGACAAAACTCAGAATGGAAAGAGCTGATCTTTAACAAAGACACAGAAGAACAATCTCAGCCAATAAGGAAAGAACCGATGCGTGTAACCTCAGTCAGAAAGGGAAAGAATCGATCTTCGAATACGAACGGCCCACAAATAATAATAACAGGTCCATTAAGAAATTGGTATAAATTAAGGCCTAGTGAACAGGTAAAGGTACGCTTTTCTCACTAACCAATTACACCTCATATAAATCACTTTCTAACTTGAGCGTCAGAGTGCCTGCAGGTACCCCCACCCCCGGAGTGCAGACGGTAGGGAGATCTAGGAGGAGTCCAGGGAGGAACAGGAGGAAGTTCGACACAGAGGGTTCTCGAGATCGTCTGGTTCCGCACTGAAATAGTATCGATCAGGTACAATTACTATTCTCCTTTTTCTTGGTTTTTTGTTTTACTTCTTCAACGTCTTTTTCATATGCGCTCCTACTTTTTCTTCATGAAAGCTTTAATTTTTTTTTTAGATTTTTTGTGTTGAAGATAGTTTCTCTGACCATCCTTCTTCTTTTTCACAAAGAAAGATAATTTTGTAGAATCAGACAAAAAATCCTCCGACGTCAAGGTTAGTTCTCCTTCTTCTTGATTTTTTTTTCTTTTTTACTTCTTGAAAGCTATTTTAAAATGTGCTCTTACTTTTTCTTCATGAAAGCTTTAATTTTTTTGAGTTTTTTTTTTATTAAAGATGGTTTCTCCATCCATCCTTCTTCTTCTTCTTCATGAAAGTTTGAATTTTGTTTATTCCATTCTTCTTCTTCATGCATCCTTCTTCTTCATGTATCCTTCTCCTTCTTTGTGAAAAGTTTTATTTTCTTTTTCCCTTTTTTTCTATTGAAGATGATGTCTCCAAGTGTTAGTATTTTTTGAAAGTCAAGCTTAGATTTTTGTTCTTCTTCATGAAAGGTTGGATTTTTTTGACTTCTTTTGTGTTGAACATTGTGTCGTTGTGGGTTTTCTTTGAAAGTTAGTAGGTTGAGTTTTCTTTGTTCTTTTTCATGGTCTTCTTTATTTTCTTACTTCTTCATGATCTTCCTTTTCTGTTTTCGATTTCCTCCTCTCCATGCCCTTCCTTTCAATCCTCTCCATACCCACCAATATTTTTTATTTTTTATTTTAATTTTTCAATATTTTAACTTCATTGGTGTTACTTTTCCTTATGTAGAGTGTGGTGGTTGATATGGTGGTCTGTGGAGCATGGTAGCTGGCATAAAGGTTGCAGTGGTTAGGTGCCAAAGTTTCAATTTTTTTCTTTTGAGATGCCAAAGTTTCTTTCTTTTTCCTTTATTTTTTTCATGCAATTCTTCATTATTCTTATTATCATTTTTATATGTTTTTCTTTGGGGTATTTTATCAGTTTTCTTTTCATCTATGATTACTATTTCATGGGTAACTACAACCATTGGATATGGTTCTCCAAAGAAACCAAACTCCTAGGGATAACAAACTTACCATGCTTCTACGGGTAAATATTATTATGGTTATTCTTATTCAGTGAAATGTAGATTCATGTTATGTTATTCAAAGTCTTATTAGTATTTTATTTTCTACTTTTCCTTTAAAAGGCTATTGAGCGATTACAAAAATGAGGAGGATCCTAGAATGGTGCAGTTAATGGATTTGGACATGGATGACCCAGATTCCCTTCATCGTGAAGTGAACATTGTTGGAGGAGTTATGTATAGGATTGATTACAATGTTAAGCAAAACTTTTTTAATTGTGTTTTTCTTTACTTAGTTATCTAATTTGTCATTGCTATTATATAATCTTTGCTTAGTATAATTTGAAGATTCATTAAACTCCATTTTTAACTAATGTGTGTTGAATCCCTAGCTTTGATACCTCTTATTGGAAAAAACACATAATCAATTAAGAACATTACCGTATTTATCCCTGAAAATCACCCTACTAACAAAGAAATAAAATCAACATAAGGATACACAATAATATAACGTGGAAAACCCAAAATTGAAGAAAAAAAAATCACGATTATTGTCTAAAGACGACCCGAGGATAACACTATGTGAAAATTTGTCCAAGACATAAACTACTTTTCCATGCTCTTTGATCCCAAGTACACTAACACTCTCTAAAGTAAAGAATTTAATCTAAACCTTACAACAATATACTACATGAGTATAAGATAAGTCAAATACAAACTTAGTTTAAAGTGAATTTGACTAGAACAAGAAATACCATGGACTTAGAGTCTATTATTAGTTACTAACACCCATTTTCTTGCATATCTTATATGTGAGATTTTCCAAAATATTTTATTTTTATCATCCTATACTAGATTACTAAGGTATGCTTGGATCTTTGAAAAGATGAAAGATGGAGTGAGAATCTTAAAGATATTATAGAAAAGATTTAAACAAAAAATTTTAAGAAATGAAATTTTTAAATAAAAAAATTCGTTTTAATAAAATTTTATTTCTAATTTGATATTTTAATAATAAAATATTCAAACATGATTTATAAAACCCTCTCTCTTTATACTCTTAAATATTTTTTAGGTCATCAAACTTGTTTTCTAATATTTTAGTCTTTCTAAGAAGAATTTAATTTTAGTTTCTCAAAATTGAAGAAAAATAATTAATAAAATTGAAGAATTTAAAAAAAAATTCTTTAGCAAAAATAAAATTTATAAAATTTGCAAATGATGTGTTTTCCTTACCAAAACTTTGAAGTTTGTCACCGTTAAAAATCCGAACAACTTAAATTCCAGTTTTATAAATAACAAATAAATCACTATTTACTTTATTTTTTTTTGAATAAAAAGTTACTAAAACCTTTTTAATATTATCCAATTAAGATGAACAGCTTCTATTCATAATGAAATATTTAAAAAGAAATTATATTTCATTATATTTCATATAAATGATAATGGCTACTAAATAATACAACTTTATTAATTTAAATATAATATCCAAAGGCACCTTATTCTTTTTAATATTCAGATATATATTCTAAAAATAAAACTGTGATAGGAATTTGACATCCCAAAACAAATATGATATAGTACTCCGTATGAAATAATAGACCATAATTTTCTTTTTTCGTAAAATTATTTATATTTTATTTTCTTAAAATTACAAAGGTTTTACACGGCTAATAATATAATAATCAAGTGAGAAAATTAGTGTGATCTTTATGAAGAATGAAAACCCTGAACCAGGCAACCCCTTAAACCCCAAAGCCGAACAGCAACAGAGTGTTCTCATTCCATGGTCGTCGAATCACGACAATGAAAGCCCTGAGAACCCTAAGAAGGACCCTCTATTTCCCTGCCTATCACACTTCCACTCCGCTTTTCTTCTCCGCCCAGCCGCAGCCTCAGCCTCGCCCCGACGACCCCACCACCTCCGCGGACTCCGACTCCGTCTTCGACAGCTCCCACTATGCCCTCGACACGGACCCTGGGCCCAAGTCCGGGCCCACGTGGGACGACAAGTACCGGGCCCGCGCGGACCGGATGGTGTTCGGAGAAGAGGGCCCGAAGGGGAAACTGCGGCTGAAGGAGGAGGAAGACGAGAGGAGGAGAAGGGTTCTAGCCAAGGCTTTGCTCGAAGCTGCGGTGGAAAACGAGGAGGAAGAGGAGGGAGTAGAAGGAGAGAAAGGTATAGTGAAGGAGGAAGAGCAAAAGTCGTTGTCCGTGGGAATCATTGGCGCCCCCAACGCTGGCAAGTCTGCGCTAACTAATTTTATGGTTCGTTCCAAGTAATAATTGTATCATTCGCAAATTCTCAACTTACTCTTTAGCGTTATTGATCTCACTGGTATTCTTCAACGTTTTGAATTGCTGTCACGGTTGCAGTTCTTGCTGCGTTCCCTTCTTGTTATGACAAAAAACAAATAATTGTAGAAAAATGCGTAAAAAATGGACAACCAAAATTGAAAACCTCAATTACGGTCATGGAGATCCAAAAGCCTTAGATGTTTGAGGTCGAAATGGCACTTGCGGAGCAATTTTTTAGTTTCATGACTTGTTTGGTTTTTAGTTTGGGATGCTTCAAACTAGTGGAAAGTAAACCCGTAATCTCAGTTTCATGAAATCTTTGGTTATCTTCAAAAGGTATGTTTGCACGTTAATTTTTGTCTGGAAACTCAGTTTATATAAGCAAGTCATGAGTTAAACTTTAATGCGTAGATGTAATTGAGCATTGTGCCAGAGTTGCAATTGTTGACCACTTGTGATGAAAAATTGCACATAAGTATAGAGAACTGCAGACAAATGCAGCTCATGGTGCCGCAATTTCAGTATTGCAGATCCCAAAAGCCTTAATGTTGTGGAAGAAATGTGGTTGCCAACATTTTTAACGAAATAAAAATGTCGAAATATATGACACATAGTGGACAAATGGTTCATATAGCCACAATTATGGTTGTGGAGATCACAAAATCCTCTATGTTCTGGCTGAAATTGCGGTTGCTGGCTGTTTCTTAAAACCTTGTGTGATTTGATTATATTCTCTGCATCTCTTTGCAAGGAGGTTATGGGACTAAATTAACGTTTTTAAGGTAGCAATTGCTTGATCTATTTTGATCATTCGGTAGGAATAAATAATCGACTAGCGAATTTTGAGGTGACGTTGATCTTATTTAGAAGTAGTTGATGCCTACCTGTTTATTTTCAGGATTTGTGCTTCCTAGCATCTTCGGTGGTGGATGATCTCATCATTTTATTTTGTTTTTTTTGTTCTTTTCTGAATGTAATGTATGCGTTTTATAATTTGTCTTAGGTTGGGACAAAGGTAGCAGCAGTTTCACGGAAGACAAATACCACAACTCATGAAGTTGTGGGAGTATTGACAAAAGGAGACACCCAAATTGTGAGTGACTGGTTTGCTTGTTTTACTTCTTTGTGTGTAAAAGGGAACACTGTGACAGAACAAGTAGACCTCTTTCATTAGATCTAGGAGTTTGTACTATTATGATTTAGAATATATTACCTCAACAAATTAATAGACTTTTCTTTTTGTGGATATATGGTTGTCATTTGTCCCAAAATGTGAACATATTTTGAATCTGTGATATAATTTGAAATGCTTGATTAAACAGGTGTCAGTTCGTCTGAGAATGATATACTTAACGTGTTGAATTATTGCTGCTGGTCAAATATTCTATATTCAAATAATAATAGTAATAGACTAGCTAGTCCATTTCTATTACTATTGGTATATGCTTGATCACTAATCAATGAACCTTGATAGTCTTTGTGTGATTCATTCTGAAAATTGAAGAGAAGATCACATTGTGAAATGAGGATATTTTGTCACTTTAGCAGGTAGGATATCTTTTCAAGTCTAACGCTAGTAGTAGACCCTTGTGTAATTATATTTCCATTTGCAAAATGTAATTCAATTATCATGGGAGGCAAGTGAAGAATCCAATTAAAGAATTTTCTTTTCCTTTTAATGCTTATATTAACCTAGTAGCTTTTGCTGTACGTTTCTCATCGATACCATTTTACTTGAATGAGTTTACATTTTGGAGACTGTGTTGAGCCCTAGAAAAAAGGGGATGTTGATTGTGATGGTTACAAGTAACATGAAAAGGTGTTCTCAGGAGGTTTTAGCTTAGAATAAAAGTACCCATTGCTGCAGATTTCCTTGAACTGTTATACAGCTTATGACTAAAAATCCAACTAAACTGTGAGCACTCATTTTGATAAAGCCCAAAATTTTCTACTCTACCTTTACATCTTTACTACTTCCAATGCTTTATATTGTTCTCAACCTACCACTTGTAAGCCTTGCCTTTTGTCATTTGTTTATAATTTGCTGAATTATATTTATCAAGAACTTTGAAGATTTAGTCATCCACGATCTTGCTATTTTATTGTTGTTTTCATAGGCCTAAAATTTGATTTTTAATAATATATTTTACTTATCTACATATTCACAGTGGTGTAATATTCTTTATGCAGTGTTTTTTTGATACACCAGGGCTCATGTTGAATTGCGCTGGATTTCCTTATAGGGATGTCAAAGTCCGTGTTGAAAGTGCTTGGAGTTCAGTCAATCTCTATGAAGTGCTCATAGTCATTTTTGATGTTCATAGACATATTACCAGGTCAAGGTTTATTAAATAAATTATGGAGTGGTCTTAGTCTTGTGTTTCTACCTAGTGCTTTCTATATTAAGGCTCTGTTTGGATAGCCTTTTCTATAGGTGTTTATAAAAGAAGTTGAAAGTTAAAATCTTCTCAGCTATGGAGAACTTAAAAAGATAATTTTTTTTATAAAGATTAACTGTATACGTGTATTATAACTTATAGGAGAAGCTCAATTCATTTTTCTTTTATTTTTTTCCTATAAGGTTTTGTGAAGAAGTTTATCCAAATAGAGGCCATAGGTTTTTGGGGGAATTGCAAATAACGAACTCATGTTAAAATTGTGTATTTTGAAATAAAATGGTGGGGCACCGCTTAAAATGTATTATTAATTACTCAGTGTTGCTTTATCGTAAGTACTACTTTAGCAAGAGTTCATTCATATTTTAGACGTTCCCAATTTTTCTATTTTATTTATCCTAGTATATATTGCTTTGATTGTTTTTCCCTATAAGACATACCTTCGAGTTTGCAGAAAATGTGAATGAATAATGCCTACCCTTGTACTACTATTTACCTTATCTCTCAGTTAGTCAGATTATATTGCTGCTTAACTTAATATATGGACAATACTTTGGGATATTCTGTATACCTTTGAGTTTTTAAAAATATTTATGTGCTAAATTCTAGGAAAGAGAGAAACATTGAGCTGAATCCGTGTATTTCTAGAAAAACATGGCTGCTTTATTTATCTTGAGAAAAAATAATCTATACAATAAATATAGGAAATTTAATATCCTCTAATAACAAAGATGAGGTAGGAATAAATAAAAGCATTCCTATTACAAATATAATCTAGATATTCTTATATAGGATCAGTTTCTTATTTCTATATTTATAACACCCTTCCTCAACCTTGAGCTTACAGGTTATATGTGCATAGCTTGCTGCAAATATAACCAATCCTTGGTGAATAATTTAGTCAACTGTTTACTAGAGTTGACAAATCTAGTCGTGATAACTTCAGATTCCAATTTTTCTTTTAAAAATGGACAATCCACCACAATATTTTGGTCCTCTCATGAAAGAGAGGATTAGACTCAATGTGTCATCTTGTTTGGTTGTCAGATATATTTTTTCGATTAACAATAGGCCAATCATTTTAGAGGAGTCAAGGTCACTAATTTGATTTTTTTCGATTAACAATAGGCCAATCATTTTTAGAGGAGTCAAGGTCACTAGTTTGATTCCCAATGGGGCAATTGCCAAGGGAGAGATTGTTGTAGGTGATATCAATTATCTTGTGGCAAAGGTTACTTGGGTCAAATCACAATCTAATTGTAGTGCTTGAACTGCTATGCTTCTAAGTAGAAAGAGTTATATCCTGACTACTATTAGCTCTAACTTTTGGGTAAGTGTAAGTATTTGATCCAACGGGATCAAAACATGGTCCTCCACTATATCATTATCTGGTGAAGATGGATCCCTTATTGGAATTTCAATGGGTCGTGGATGGCATTGATATATACTTGAAGAGGTGCTGGAGAAGCATCCCAAGTTATAGCAGCGTCATCTAGTGGTGATGAAGTGGTAAAGTGACTACGTATGTCGTCATTAAAATTAACTAGTCTATAATATGGGACAAACTTAGAGAGACGTGAGCAAACACAAAATAGCTATAAAGATAAGAAAAGAAACATTGATAGCCTTTTTGTGAGCAATGATATCCCATGAAGACATTTGAATGACTGATGAGAAAGTTTATCTCAACTAGATGTGAGGTTATGTACAAAACATGTGATACCAAAAACATGTGGAAGAAAACTATATAGAGGGAAACAAGGAAAAATGATAGTGAGATACATGATCATTAAGGACAATGATGACATTCAATTAATGAGATAACATGCTATAAGGAACACATCTTCCAAAAAAATAGCGAGGAAGATAAGATGAGTGTGAATAATGTCCGAGTAGTTTCAATAAGATGTTTGTACATTTGGTTACTTCGTTTTGTTGAATATAAGGATACAAAATTTGGTCAAAGATACCATTAGATGCCATAAATAGCTAAGATTGGTTATATGAATTTTCACAAGCATGTTCACTACAAAAAATATGTATGGATGTACCAAATTGTGCTTTTATTTTATTGAAAAAAGTTTGAAATATAGGAAATTCTTGATTGATTGTTCATTAATCAAATCAAAGTACATCTAGAATAATCCATAAATAAAGGTAACAATATTTAAAACTACAACGGGTAACATTACGAGAAGAACCCCAAATATTGGAGCAAATTGAAAAAAAAGGAGACAAAGCTTGTTTAGTCAGACTATTTGGAAATGAATGACTGATGAATATGTTTTTTTAATTGACATGACTCACAATTCAAAGTATACAAATGTTTAAACTTAATACTATCTTTTGCACTTTTTTTAACTTGGGATGTCCTAATTGTGCATGAATTATCATTGGAGAGACCGTTGATGCACTTACCGATAGTGATGTAGAGAGATAGTAAAGACCATGTTGTAGTTGACACCAATTGTTTTGCTCGATATCTGATCTTGCAAGGTAAAATTATTTTTAGTAAAGTGAGGATAATATCATGAGATTGGTCAATCAGGTAACAAATAGTCAATTAAAAGGACGAGGGACATAAAGAACAAAGTCAATAATAAGGGATGAGAGGGTTGGATAATACTGACGCTGGAAACTTGTGTTTGTCAACCATTGCCAACATTTGTTAGAGACAAACCGGTATCAATAGTAGAAGAGGAATAAAGAGAATGATCACTTGCACTAGAGTCAATGTACCAAGGAGATTGAGAGACTTGTCAAATCAATCACTAGTGTGTCATTGAAGAGTGTTACCAGTGGATTGGTGTGCCGCACGCCATTTGATAAAGCTTTCAAATGTTGTTGGAGATAGTTCAATTGATGTCAAGACAAAGAAATCTTGACTCGGGTTTAACTCCAAACTGATGCACACATATCATGGGGGAGGAAAATAGGTTTGAGTAAAAGGTGGGGATAGTGGATTTAATAAAACTAGAGAGTTGGGCATCAATCTTTATCCATTGTTTTATTTTCGATAGGAATGAATTTAGCAGATGTGGTTAGATGGGTTTTGTAGCCTAAACCATTTAACCATAACCCGATTTCAAGAGCCCAAGCAAAATAGTTACAATCGTCCTTCTTCTCAATGCTATTGAGAAATACAAACAATATCGCTAGGAAAGATGGGAGAATCTGTTTTGGAGGTTGATGTGTTGGAAGACATTTTTCTTTTCTGGAAAGCTGGAAAAAATATAATAAAATAACCCTAAGGAGAGGGAAAACTCATCAGTTGGTTTGCAAAGAAAAAAAAAAAATCTTTCAGAGACAGTTGGTCTACCAGGTCAACATGGTTTTGAAAAGGGCTCTAGATACCATGCTAAACACTAGGAAAGAGAAAAATATTGAATTGCAAAGGTGTGCTTCTGATACAGCGTGAGTGCTTCTAATATTTTCTATTGGGAAAAAGAAATCAATAAGTAAATAGAGGAGACCTAATATTTTCTAAACAATGAAATGATACGGGAATAAATAAAAATGCTTCTAATAATACATATTAATTTAGATATTATTGATTATAGAAGATCAGTTCCTTGATTCTATAATTATAATAATAAGTGCTGTTATGCTGATTGGCCTTTGGTAGCGGGCAGTGTACTAACACCAATCACATAATCATCTATTTCCACAAGAGATATTCTGCTCTTCTGGTTGTCTGGAAGACTGGAACATAGGCTTCTATGGATTATTTTGTTAAACTAGCACCTCAATTGCAACATGTTATCACCATATTTTTGCCTGTTAACCTTTTTGCCCTACTATAGTTTTATGTTTTGATAGCACATTTTATTTGTATTGTTATTGTGACCCCATCCTACTAAAAATTTGATTAATACAGGCCTGATCAAAGAGTGATACAATTAATTAAACGAATGGGAGCTCGATCAGTTCTAAATCAAAGACGAATTTTGTGTATGAATAAGATTGATTTAGTAGAGAAAAAGAAAGACTTGTTGAAGGTTGTTGAAGAGTTCAAAGATCTTCCTGGATATGAAAGGTAAGGTTCTGTCATGGAAAGACTAGGGTAGATAATGGTCTGCAGTATTATGGCAACTTTTGTGTGGATTGACTCTAGTTCTCAAGCTAGCTTCTAATACCTTTTTTTTTGAATATTATTTAGGCATTTCATGATATCAGGATTGAAGGGGGCTGGCGTAAAAGATTTAACTCAGTACTTGATGGAGCAGGCATGTATCTTTCTATTTCTACTGTCTCATTGGTGTAAACAAATAATTTAATAGTTCTTCTAAAAAATTAGCAAAGTGTTCTTTTGGGCGTAGGATGTGGCTAAGTAATTACTTTTACAGTCATTATTGCTTCGTTTTGTTATGCATATTCGCATTTATTTTCTTTTGCAATTACATTTTTTTTTGCAGCTGCAGATATCTTTGACTAGATAATCCTCGCTTAATTCTTTTTTTTTTTTTATTGTTTCTTATGCATAGGCAGTTCAACGACCCTGGGAAGAGGATCCCCTTAGCATGAGTGAGGAAGTTATGAAGATGATAGCATTAGAAGTCGTGCGTGAAAGGTTATTGGACCATGTACATCAGGTAGTTGTTGAATCCAATCCTTTCATTCTTGTAACATGTAGCTAAAATTTGTGAGAAATATATGGTAGGATTTGGCTAATTGTGACCAGCAAATTTATCAATTCAGGAAATTCCGTATGATGTTGAACATCGATTGATTGACTGGAAAGAGTTACGAGATGGTTCTCTTAGGATCGAGCAACACTTCATCACTAGCAAATTAAGCCAACGCAAGATTATTGTGGGGAAGAATGGCTCAAAAATTGGGTAACTTATATTTTAGCCTTTCCTTTATGTAGCTTAACAGATTTTGCTATTAGTAATTTTGTCAGTTTCTGCTGTTCTGAATATTATATGACATGATTGGAATGCTTTGGTTTAAGTTTAATCAAAGCATATGCGAAAAACAGGGGTATCTCCATCTTCTTGTGTTATATCTTGAGATTTTCAAGTTTAGTTTTGCACTTTCCATCTGCTGAAGTTTTGTATAGTTAGATTGGTTAATCATGATGATTATCTGAACTCAGGAATAGAACCGATAAACGTCTTATGCAGGACATTTTCCATTTTCTGTAGATTGTTCCGTTTTATTCTTAGGTCTTATTTTATTTCATTTTGTTGTCTGAATCTACCTTCCTCGTGCCCTCATTCATCTCCTGTAATGCAATGTATGCTTTTTTTATTAACCTTTTAATCCCTGCACCCTTGAGATGAACAGCAGATATTTGGGTTTCATTATGTTGAGGTATGGAAACTTGTGTTTATTGAGGCTTGTTTATTACAGGAGAATAGGAATTGAAGCCAATGAAGAGCTAAGGTCGATTTTCAAAAGGCAAGTGCATCTAATTCTTAAAGTTAGTCATAAAAAGTGAATCTGGCATAGATTCGATGTTGAAGTATACCTTCTTTGCCAACTGCTATGCTGTATGTGAAATGTCAAAGCTGTTCTGCAAAGTAACAAAACCATGCTAGATGTCATGATGATCTTGGGGAAAATCATGGGTATAGGTTGAGTTCATTGTTGATCGTTCGTACGAGCAAACTTTTGTGCCTATTTCCGATTTGGTTGCCCATGTTTAAGGAGTTGGACTCATTAATTTTATTGTGTATGAGTTTCGAAAGGAAATTTCCATATTCTGTTTTTTTTTTACTGAAATATAATTTGGTTTATACTTTGGGTTGCCTTAAAGTTGCTTATGGCCCCCCTCTCATTTGGTGAGAGATAAGAGACTTTGCTATTGTATAATGTTTTCTTATGTACAGAAATTTTGCATATCAAGCTTTGATTAATTCACATCTCTTGTGTTATCTAAACCTTGTAAGGTTGTTATGTGCGAAACTAGAAATTGGTTTCTCCACTTCAACTTGGAAATAAATCAGAGCAACACTCTTGAAGGTTGGATTTGGAAGCTTTGGGAGCGTTAGATTTAATTTGTAAGAAAAAATTATTCAAAAGTTTTGTTTGATCAATAATAAGAATGTTAAAACATCATTATCTTATCTGGAATCCCAATTAAGTCAATATATTAACTAGTATTATCAAACACATGCAACGTTCCTAAAAACTTATAAACTTAAGGAAGAAACAATCATTGAAGGTTATATAATTTGCGGTTCTTAATCCTACTAATAGTAACATTATTAGTACATTCAATTTCTTTCCTAAATATACGTGAAATCCTTGAACTCACATGCTTTAAAAGTTCCATACAATTTTCCATCATTAAAAGTTCCATACAATTTAGCCACCAACTTCGTTATTAAGGAATTAAATCATTAAACAATCAAAGCGCAACTATAATCCAACCACTGAAGGTTTCCGGTTTTTTTATTAGCAATCTCAACAGCACATATTTTATTTTTAATCTCAGCTTCAAAAGCCGATCAAACAACCTTTAATTAACTTGTTCTTGTACGGTTAAATATATTTTTAATTATTGACTCTAATATGAAATTGTAATTTGTTATTGTCCAAAACTTTTGTATCGTTTGGTTTCTAAATTTTTAAAAATAAATAGATATAGTTTTCTTAATCCATCTGGTTATGTTTTTTGATGTGTCAAACGTCTCACTGGCGTTTAAGCTGTTTATCTTGTTTAACACTGTTCAGTTCAAATGTTAGTATGTAACATGGTTTAACAAGTTAAAAATTTAATGTCGTTGGAGTAAGAAAATTATTTTCATTTATTTTTAAAGTTTGTGGACTAAAATGTATTAAAGTTTGAGGAAAAATTTTAATTTCATATCCAAATTTAAGGACTTCTTTAACCCTTTCTAGAAAAGTCTTTCACATACCGAATGTTGAGGTGCATTTTATGTACTTTATCTATGTTGCACTTTGTTCAATCAAAATCATCATCCTTGAGACTAACATTGCCTAACAAAATTTACAATTTTTTTTAGTTAAATATGTTTTTAGTGTCTAAACTTTAAGTAAAATTGGAATTCATCCTGAAACTTTAATACTTTTTGGTTCTCAAATTTTAAAAATGAATGAATATAGTCTTTTAACCCAATTAGATTAATTTTTTTTTTGTCATGTCAATTGCATTTTTCAACTAACATTCAAGCGAAAACATGTCAAGCTATGTAAACAACTTAAATGCTAGCACGAAACATGTTTAACATGTGACACATCACAAAAATTTAATATAATTGGAATAAAAGAACTATTTCCATTCATTTTTAAAGTATAGGGACCAAAATGTATCAAAATTTCGGACACGAACGAATTTCAATTTTGCATAAACTTGAGAGACTAAAAAATATTTAACCCTAGTTTTTTTAATGATTTTGTAGCATCATCAATTATTAAATTTTATATTATTTTTATAAACATCTCAAATTTAATTATTTGAAATAAATAATATTTGACAATTGAGGTTAGAAAAAAATTATACCGTATTAAACCAAATAAAAGGAACATGCCACTTAATATAATTTGAAATTCGACAAATAATGATATTTTTTTTCTAAACTTTTTAAACGTAAAGGTTCCATCATATAATCATTTTCACATAACTAGATAATTTACATTCAGAAAGATAAAACTTTGAATCACCTATCATAACTCATAAATTTAACATAGATACAAATTGCAAATTAAAGGCTAAATAATACACATGATATTTAAATGGTATAAAAGTTAGATGCAATTAAGAATTTGTCCAAATTAAAAGTAATTGAAAAAACTCATTCTAATTATAACTTCCTCGACATTGTCCTATCCTGGTGAGATATGCTAAGAGTCTGATGAATTCTCCCAGTGGAACAAAATTAAAGGACACTAAAAAATTTTCAGTAATTTTTACCCTCAAACAGCAAAATCCAATCATGTATATTGATCGAAGAATAACGTTTATCATCCTACTTTTCTCTTAGATTACCAAAATCATCTTTAATCTTCTATATCCCATTGTATCTCTCTAACTATCTACACTTCACAAGAACAAATCGTCGATGGCATAAAGTTCACCCATGTGGACAAATTGCTACCTTAATTAGCCCACGCCAATAAACTTTTCCAACAATTATTTTTGTACTTTAGTGACCTCACAATCTCTATCACAACACATCTTCACAAATAATTGCATCCACATAAGACATGTCATTAAAATCTCCAAAATCCATAAATAAAAAAATTGAATAGCATTAAGGTAAAAGACTTAAAACTCATTGCAAATTTTGGATTGAAGGTGGTGTGATCCTGTAGTTTGATCTCAGTTTTCATTACTATATTGTTTATCTCTCTAATGAATTCTTCCTTCTAAAAACCCATCACATACATCTATACACGCATGCATTTTTATAACAAAAAATCGACAACACAATAATTACACAATTAAAAAAAAAATTCAATATCACAATAATACCAAGTCAGTGTCTTGTTAGAGGTTAGCAATTTCCGGACTTAATTACACTTAGAAATGCGTATAAATTTAATAAATTTCTCAATTTAGATTAAGTTAGAATGTGAATAATTTAACCAGACTTAATTACACTTAGACATGCGTATAAATTTAATAAAATTTTCAATTTAGATTCAGTTGAAATGTGAATAATTTAATATCATTTATCATTATATCACATATTTTTACACAAAATTACACAAACTAGTCAAATACAACATTAAAATTACTTATGAAATTTTCATAACTATTTCTTGAGAAAAAAACAATTTTAGTTGTCTTTATAACTTGTTCTAGAAAAATTCAAATGAGGTGAAATGTATGTTGAACTCTATGGTTATGGCACCTAATGAACTCATTTTTAGATTTATATTTCAAAGAAAATAAGTACAATACAACATACCATGGAAGGACCATATAATTCAGTTTTAAGAATATAAGTGGTTTAATTGAGATAAAGTATAAATATTTTATTACTCAATTAAAAAAGGATTAAATATGTTTTTGGTCTAGTGAATTTTTAAATTAGTCTATTTCGAAACTTTAGATCAATTTAGTCATTCATCTTTCGAAATACGTAGATTTAGTCCTTTTAATCAAATTTTATTAAGTTTATTTGATATTTCAAACACGTTTCATAATAGTATTTGACTTAACATTAAAACAAAAATTTATCAAACAATATAAACAACTCAAGTACAATCCATTGTAGAAAATACACTAGTGGTTGTATTTATAATAAAGAAAACATGTGCTAAGCCCAAAATACACATGAAGACTAATAGTAATAGAAACTGAAAATAAGATAAAGATAATATATCTAATGATCTATCTTAACACATGCTAAATTTGAGTAAAATGTATGAAAAGAAAAAATATAAACGGTAAGTTGCTAGCTCTAACTCATCCCACTCTCCACTTGTCTATCATTTTAAGCATTCATACCTGTTTCATCATCTACTCCCGTGCAATATACACAATCATTGCAAGTGAAAACCATAACCACAAACACAAGGGTTAACTAATATAACAAAGATTGCAATAAAATATTTATCAATATCACATACATCACAACACATCATTCAATACATTATGGCACTATGACCTTGGCTCTACTTGCCTTAAAACAAAATCTAATTACACTCAACTCAGAGCATTCTTGGAGACATGCTCAGATGCCTAGGAGCATTTATGGAGACATGATCACACTTGTCTCAAAGCATTCATGAAGACATGCTCATTTACCTTAGGACATTCATGGGGGACATGCTTAAACAACTAAGAGCACTTATGGAGATACGCTTACACTCATCAGGCATTCATGAAGACATACTCAGACATCTAAGAGAACTCATGGTGACATGCTCACACTTGTCTCGAAGCATTCATGGAGACATGCTCATAACATATCATCAATTCATTAACACAAAACTTGACAATGCATATTGATACTCATCCTATAATCACATGAAATATTAACTTCTATCACTTGGATTTAGTACATAAAACTTCAAAATTTCTCACTATGTTTAATTCTTACTCTCTTCCTTCGAATCTATTCAACCATATATTTTTCTCATCCAACGAAACACTCACTTACTCGTTTAATATTTATATATATATAGACATCTCTCTTGTCCTTAGAAAACCCTTGATAATCTTAAGGAACATCCCATAATTACTTTAATAACCACACTTGTAGAAGCATCACATGCATCTTTCCATATCTTTTTGTTACTAATTCTTATAGGAAAATCTTGCTAAATCTCTCAAATAAAAACTTATCTCTTAGTAATATAATCTTCCTAATATATTTAGGAAAAGCCACCTTAAAAATAGTTTACTCATAATTACCATGTACTCTAGCATCTTTTACAATCTTTAAAATTATACTTGTATCATCAATTCTTCTATTTCTAGGGATATTCTTTTAAAAAATAATAATAATAACCAATTCATATATTAGTATTTTCACCTTATCATTTCCGAAACCATCTTATAATAACAATTTCCACAAAATATATTCTCAGTACTTTCCTTGATAAACCTTTGAAAAGATAATCTTTTTTTGTAATAGAATTTGTTATGCCTTGCCTATAGTGATTTAGTTGTCTTCATCCAACAAAATTGTACCTTCCAATCCCTTTATTGTTTGTATCATCTAATACTTATGGTGTTTATTACCTTTGATATCAGTGTCGACTAATACTCACATCGTCTACTCTTCAAGTTATTAAGGTTGTCTAATGCCCACATCGTCTACTCCCCACATGCTATGGTCGTCTAATGGTTATATCGCATATATTCCAATCTTTTAATTTCTTTTTGATTTCACAAACAAATCTCATTTCAATTGTAGTAGAACCTTTGAATTTCACCATTGATTCCATTTACATAAAACGGTTTGTTTTAATAAAATGATTCCAAGTTGTGTTGTGTTTTATAAAAAATGTAATTTTCATTCAAAAATAAAAATAAAATGAACACATGTCTGTCACGTGTCATCCTACGTTCCAACCGCTCAAATGCTTAAGTGAAACATTGTTTGTCATGTGGAAAAAAATTTAATCTACTTGAAAATGAAGGACTAAAACCATTACTTTTAAAAGTAAGAGAACCAAACAGAATCAAAGTTTTGAGCCGGGATAATTCACAATTTTTTGTTATAGTTCAAGACCAAAACATATTTCACAAAAAAAAAATGGTTCCACATTTGGATGTTGGTGTGTCTGCAAAATCTAAAAAGATTGAAATTACAATTTGAATAAGTAACTAGTTTATATTTCAATTTTTGTATAAGATTCTTGTTGGGAATAGTCCAAGTGTAAGTAAAAAAGTCTCACATTGGATAGAATAGACAAAATTAAACACTATATAAGAATAACGACCCATAACACCATTGCCTTAAAATTTGGGGTAAAAGTGGTGTCAAATATCTTATATGTGTGTAAAACAAATGGCATATATATATATATATATATATATATATATATATATATATATATACAAACTCT
>Ga0214542_1006279_pt1 | contig 21799 bp, 11 predicted proteins | sample CNSS1metaG_FD_160096 | JGI IMG/M metagenome (GOLD analysis project Ga0214542, IMG submission 160096) | Root nodule microbial communities from cowpea collected in UCLA plant growth center, Los Angeles, California, USA - CNSS1 | ecosystem: Host-associated > Plants > Roots > Nodule | place: USA...
TTTTTTCTTTTTTTAATTGTTTTTTTTTTTTTTTTTTTTATTTTAAGTCCTAACCCCACATATATATACAAGAGTTTCAACAGATTTTTTTCATCTCGTTAATCGCGATTTTTTTATTCAAACACTTTTATATAAGTCCTTTAGGTGAAATTAAAATTTGTATTAATTTTCTTAATTCAAGTATGATAATTTGTTTATACGTAAAAATACGTTTTCAGCTAATGTTTGAATTATTTACACATTTAACACATTTTAGTTTAGATGTAAAAAAAAAAAGAAAAACATCGTTTAATACATAAAATAATACAAGATTGTTAAATTAAAATATATTTATTTATTTTTAAAATTTTAAATAAAAATATATTAAAATTTGTAAAAGTCATGTCTAAATCGAAGGATTAAAATATATTAAATTAAGATACTAAATAAGAAATTTATTGCACGGGTTAAGAATATCACAATTAAATTATTCAGAGGTATCCTACAAAGAAGGAGAGTGGTTAAGTTTTTATGCTTTTAAATAAAAGAAATTGATAGGAACTCTCTATTATAATAAATAAACAGTATTAGAGATAAAAACTGTACATTAATCTTGAATTAAATTCTAATTAAGTAATGGACTAAATAATTCTAAGAACATAGCTCTGGTGTCATTTCTGACAGGCGTGCTGAATTGGACTTAATTAGTTTAAAATGAGATTATAATATACTTGCTCTGTTCTGTCCGATGTATTTAAAAAACAAAAAGGATAAATTTTAAAGTTGGACAGAGTAAAACGAAAACATTTTTTTTTTTACTAAAAGCTCGTGATAATTGAATAAGCTTTTCAGTAAAAGTGTAAATCCTAAAATATCATACTTTGATACACTTTTTAAAAATGGAAAGATTATGTTCTGAAAATTAAAAAAAAATGATTTACAATAGTATGGAATACAGGGTGTCATCTAAGAAGAAAAACTGGAAATTTGAGTTGGGTCAACTTCCTCTATCTCCAAAAATTTTGTTTGTTGTAATAAAATAAGAAATAATTTATAAGAAAAAAATGAAAGATGGCACATATATTAGGGTCCATGGAAATAATATTTTAACGCATCTTGGCGCACGAACGTACGCGTGGAACCATTGGTCCCCATGCACAACAGAGAAATATTTTCCCTTTTTCTTCCACTTCCACCAACACCAATATTCCAAGTACATGTGTTGCGGTTATCTATTTTTTTTTTAATCATTCAGATTTGTCTCAGATATTGTATCTTTATTTTATGGACTTCAATTACCTTCCTTTCTGATGTAATTGGTGACGACCAGAAGAGTAAAGTGTTACTACCTCCACCTCACATGCTAGGTTACCCTAGCTGGGCAACACTTTTTTTTTTTTCTTTGTTATCTTTTCAAGACCATTTTTTTATATATATTAAAAACACATGATTATGAATCTGATTTATTAAATACGGAGGTTCAGAATTCACCACAAGATGATAACACAGTATGCAAGCATATTTTTGAAGTCTATGGATGCGATCATCACCTTACAAGTTGATTTTGTGGAGTTGATTAGGCTGAAAATCCACTTTGATATAAGAGTCAAGTTAGTTTTTGTTGTCGCGAATTTTCTTGAACATTCTGTTTCATCCGATATCAGGCCGCTAATGAACTATCCACTAATTTTTTGTCCCACGTACAAAATAAATATACCTCGGTATGAAAAAATGTCAATTTTGTGAAATTAAGTTAGACTTAAAATTCACTTCTAATTAATTTTCGTTTATTTGGTATATGTTATGTATTTTTCAAGAGAAAAACAATCATTTCTTTATTGGAATATTCAGAGACATTGATATGTAAAAAAGAATCATAGAACATTACCCAAATCAGAGTGTTGATGTCTAACATTTGTTACTTAGGTAATAGATAATGTTCTATTTTATATCTACTTTATAGTAAACATGGATTACAAATACTAGAAGATTTAGGATTATTCTCATATTCTGTTGGTTTAAACCAGTTAAATCCTCAGTATTATGTTTATTTATCTTTGTATAAATAGTAAATACGATACTTATTAAACACTATTTAAGAGATAACAAATGTGTTGTCAAAAATAAAAGTCGAAGGTGGTGTGAAGGCGTTGACTAAACAACACACAATTGGAAAAAGATATGTTTTCTATAAATGGAAATGGATGAATCATTGTGTGAAAACTTTACCAATTTATAATTGAAGACTCTTTTACATAAATTTGGAAAAGAAACATTTGTAGTTTATTGAGTGACTCAATTATCATACAAACTAAACATAAGTACAAGCAACCTTAACCCAAATGTTTTTTATTTTTTACCTTTTTACTGAACACTGGAGCGAAACTGCTGCAACCCTAATATCCATATTGAGAGAAATTATATGAAAAATGCTTGAAAGATAAGTAAAGTGATGCTAAACAAAATTTAAAGAAAGTCAAAGGAGGGAATTAAAATATTAATTTGTGTTGGTTGTTATTATATAATTATAATTAGTTTTTACTAAAAAAAAAAAAAAAGATTGATCCATGGATGTGTGATGTGTGTTGGAAATATTTGTGCTGGAAAATGAAATGATAGTTAAATGATTTCATTGATGATGATGATGTGAATGAGAGAGATGAAGGTGCGGTAGGGGAGAAGAGAGGGAATGGAGGGAAGGCAATAAAGTCATTTCACCTCGTATACTTCCCATTTTATCAAAAACCTACCTTTACTTCTAAATATAGGATTAACTTGTGTTCTTTCTCCCTTTGGAACCCCCTCTGCCATCTTCCTCACCCCTTTGGTTTCTCCAAAAAACTGAGGGCGTTTTCGTAAAACTCCAGCCAAACACGCACCACAAATCTCAGAGCTGGATTTTTGGTTCTGTTCACTTCCCATTGGCTGCACCTCCTCACAAACCAACTAAATCCATTGCTATTACTTTTCTAATCCCTCTCTCTTTCTCTTGAACCTTCTCCCACCCATCTCCACCACCACTCCACACAACCTTAAACGACCCAGAACAACACACTCACACACCAACACCAGGTACAACAGCATACATGTTCTCTCCAAACTTCATACCTTTGCTCTTTCTTTCTTTTTTTGCCTGTCTTGTCCCCGTGAGCTGACTTGTTTTTTTGATTCACTTTCAGGAACAGAAAAACCGGTTACCGTTAGTTTCTATGACTTTCGATGTTATGTGTGAGTGTGATAGATAGAAAGTAGAAAGTAGAAACTACTACAGCTCATATTGTTTCCTTTTTATTTTTCTTAGCTTGTTCCTGATTTTGAGGCGGCCCAATTAGAGTTCTGAGTTGAATTCTCTTTCTAGATTTGGTTTTAGGAGGTTTGCTTTGTTGGGTATAGATCTTTAGAATTGTTCTGCTAAAAGCTGCGACAAAGATTGTATTTTTCTGTGGAAATAGAGGTTGGTGTGATCTGATGAGAGTGGTTAGAACTCAGAAGATAGTCTAAGAGGAAAAGGAAGGTTTGGTTTGTGATTGGAGGCACGTGTGGATTGAGAAGTGAAGAGGGTAATGGAGTCAGATCTTCAGCAGCACCCTCCCATGTTTTTGGATCACCACCAGCAGCCGACGAATTCAGGGTTGACACGGTATCGATCGGCTCCGAGTTCTTATTTTTCGAGCATCATCGACCGTGAGTTCTACGAGCACGTTTTCAATCGACCCTCGAGCCCCGAAACCGAACGAATGTTGACACGCTTTGTGAATAGTCTTGGTGGGGGCGATGCTGATGCTGCTGATGCTGATGCAGAGGATGCACTTCCTACTCAAAATCCCTCAACCGTTGTTGCTGTTAAAGAAGAGGTTAATCAACAACCTAAGGATATGCCTTTACCACCCATCAATAATGAGTCCCTTGTTCTCCAACAACATCAACAACAGCAAAGTAATATTAATAATTATGGCTCTTCTGCTCCTCAGAATTTTTACCAGAACACTGGACGACCACCTTTGCCAAACCAGATGGAGACTGGTCGTAGAACTGCTTCAAATCTTATCAGACATGGTAGCTCACCTGCTGGATTGTTTTCAAACATTAACATTGAAACTGGTATGTCCAATTTCATTTCCTTCCTTTTTTTGCTATTTATTTATTTCATTTCACCTTTTTTTTTCCTTTCTTTTTAAAGAAAATGGAACCTTTTTTATTTCCCATGGAGATTCTATGGTTTGTTTCCATCTCGGTTTTCTTTTCTTTTCTTTTTTAAATCATCCCATGTACGCGTAAGGAAGAAAAATCTTCTGGGAAAAAATTACATTACTCCTTGGCAGTTCAGGTATAAATATCTTCAAATTTGTTGTTTCGGACACATTTTGCTGCTGGAGCAACCGGCAGATAAAAAAGGTCGGGAGAAAAAAAAAATCAAAACTTGACTTTTTTAAATCGATGGATTTTCTCTACAGATCAAACAGAGGAATTATAGCTATTAAAAAAAATCCACTTTTAAAAACGTAAAATAAAAAAAAAAAGATTAAATGCAAGTGTATAATAAATTATATCATTCTTTTTGTGGGTATGTAAAAACATGACAGATACTTATATTTTGAGAGATTGATGTTTTTCTCTGGAATCTCATATGGTCTTGGTAGAATTTGGTGGGAATGTTTCATTTTGTGAGGAGGTTGGTTGAGCTAAACATGGGTACAGTGATCGATATTTCCTGGTTTAGGCTTTCATATTTATTACAATCTTCATTTTCTTACTCCATGAATAGGTTGTGATAATGACGCTATGCGAGCTTGATTAACAGGTTATGCTGCTGTAAGAGGCATGGGGGGGACTATGGGAGCTGCTAATAACAGCACTGAGGAAGCAAACTTTTCTCCCGTAACAAGGATGAAGAATGCCCCAAACTACTCTTCGGGATTAATGTCATCAAGGGCTGAAATTGGAAACAAAAACACTACACAGAATAATCCAGAAAACGAAGGGTTTGCTGAAAGCCAGGGCAATGAATTCATCCCTGGTTTCCCCGTTGGTTCGTGGGATGATTCTGCAATCATGTCTGATAATATGACAGGTCTGAAGAGATACAGAGAAGAAGATGTAAAACCATTTTCTGGTTTAAACGTACCTGAAACTCAGGTATGTACCATTGGATATATCGTTGTAATATGTGTGTGTAGTGTAGTTTTGAATTGTAATGTCATTGATCTTTGATCTCTGTTCTGTTGCATTGATCAGAACGAAGCAGGAGGCCAACCTTCCACTGGTTTGGCTCATCAATTGAGTTTGCCAAATACTTCTGCAGAAATGGCAGCCATTGAGAAGTTTCTACAGCTCTCAGATTCTGTTCCTTGCAAAATCCGTGCCAAGCGAGGTTGTGCCACTCACCCAAGAAGCATTGCAGAAAGGGTATGATTGGATTAAATTCCTCGTTTTTTTGTCGTTGTTTTTGAAAAAATGGTTGCTTATTTTTGAAAATTCTTTATGAGTGATTATTTGTTTAATATATATAAAGAAAGAAAGATACAAGACATGATAATAGGACCCACCATGGTTTGTGTTGGTTCCATTCCATCAAATATTTTCTCTCTTGTAACAGGACACTGTCCTACAACTCAAGCATCCAGATCCCAAATAATTTCCTTTTCTTCTTCACTTGTACTTGGGTTCTTAATTCTAAAATAGGCAGCCGAAACTTTAGCTCAATAATTTATCATGGAAAGGACCAAACACTTTGCATTGTTGAGTTTGAGTTTGATTGCATATGCCTAGGCATAATTGGGCAAGTTTGAAACAGTTATGTGTGTGAATTGGGCTTCAGGTTAGAAGAACTAAAATTAGTGAGAGAATGAGGAAACTGCAAGATCTCGTCCCCAACATGGATAAGGTAACATTTTGACTTGTTGCACAGTCACACGCGTCACCTTTTTATGTGTGAGTGGTGGAGGACGCATATACCAATGTTGTTTTCCTCTATCTGCAGCAAACAAACACAGCAGACATGTTGGACTTGGCTATTGAGTACATTAAAGACCTTCAAAAGCAAGTTGAGGTATGTTACAACAAACCAACCTCTCTCACTCCTATGTCTGGCCAGGCGCACACCAAAATAAAATCATTTTCTTTCAAACAAAAACAGAAAAACCGTTTACCATTTTCAGAAAACACCAAAACTACACAACATATGCATCATATCATAAGCATTTTTACACACATTGAGGTACTCATTTTGTGTATATGTTTGTGTACACTTTGGTTAGACTCTTTCAGAAAATCGCGAGAAGTGTACGTGTTCAAACAATCAGCAGCAGCAGCAGCAGCAGCAGCAATAACGGAAAAAGAAGGAGATAGCCGCGTCGTTCCGTGTACATACAGCTTAGTAATAATTTGGTCTGGAAACCGGTTCAGCTTTCCGATAATCATGTAGCCACGACATTTCTTCAGCGGTTGGTTCTTTAGGAGTGGTGGCAAAATTCCGCTTATAAAAGTTGACTTTATGATCAAAATTTGGTGCCACATATTCAAAGCATGGTGTACAATTTTTATTTTTTTTTCCGATATAGTCTATATGCCTTTAATCTTAGGGGGACCCATTACTCTTAGGGTGGGGGGTGGAAAATGGAAATTTGCATTTTTGCAACTTGGTTCATCAATAACGTTAAAAGGGGATGTTATGTTATGTATGGGATTGATTCCACATTGAATGACATGGGAAACATGGGGGGACCGAAGCCGACATTGTTTTGTTGGTTATATATAAACCTGTATGAGTATGAGTAGTGTGTGTTTTACTTTTTATTTTCATATTTTTTCCATAAAGTTAATTCGGTGGTGGTTATCACATACGAATGGTGGCTCTGTGTTTCTCTTTTGAGGGATGCTATATATGGGTTTTGCACTTCAATACGACGAGGATTCTCTGTCTCCATAATCGCTAAAAGACGAAATCCAATGTTCTGGTTTGATCTTCTCTGTCTCTAATGATTCTCTCCCCCTCCTTGGCATATAATAATAATGAAAAGAGATTTTGTTATATGTCATGTACACTTCTACATCGTTAACAAGTCGATATTAAATGTACTTTCAATTTTCTTTTATTGAGTTTTACTTTAAAATGCGATGTTAATCTTTAACGATGTTGAAAAGTGTATGCACGTGGTGATGGAAAGGTGGTGAATGGGTTAGGGGGTTTGGGTGTTGATATGCTTTTGAGAGTGAAAGAGCACATGGAAATGACACAGCTGTAGAGAATGGATTGATGAGTCACGGTCTTTAATGGGGGATTTTAGTGAAGGGCATGTCATAAATGATGTCACAAAGTAGAGGTTGCCCTAAACGTTAAGTAAATGTGTGGATTGTTTTGGAAGGTACAAAGTGGTAGTTAGGTGTGAAGAATGAAGAGGAGAAAGTAGAAATAATGGGAATGTGGTGGTGGTGAAGTTAGGCAGTGAAAAATGAAAAAGAGTGGTGCTAGAAATGGAAAGGGGAAAAAGGGTGAAAAAAGAAAATGGGATTGGGAGGAAGAGAGGGTCACGGAATGGAGTCTTTCAATTCAAGTTTTGGTGGCAGTAGGGACCTCACCTGCCACCAGCTATAGCTACGTTACGTGCATTATTTATTCGTCTCTTTCACCCTTTTGTTTGCTACTCCAATCAAAATAAATACACACCTGTTACCAAACAAACGATAAATAAACTACATTTTTCACTTTTTTCTAAAACCATGAAATATGGATAAAGATAACTCGCATTATCCCTTCACTTATTTCTCTGTTTCATGGCAAGAAAAAGTGAATTCAAAAATGTACTGGTCTTTCTGAGTAATTTGTTGGGATGCGTGTCCTTTGTCTTGCTTAATTTAATCGTCCAAAATAGTTTGTTTTTTTCTTTCTTGCATGTATATACAGTAAAATTTTACGGTCGGATATAACTAAATATATTATAAAATTAAGTTTTAAGTTTACGGTAAATTTGAATATTTTTAACCGAATATTTTTTTAATAAAAATTTATTTATAAATACTCAAAAAAGTATATATTTTCTTAAATAAGTTCACATAGTTTAATTCTTTCACGAGTGTTATTTTATATCATTATATTGTTTACTTTTTTCACACATTAATGTGAAGTTTATGAGATTGAGATTAATATGAAATTATATTAGGATTGATGTTGAATAACTTTTATTTCTTTCATTGAAAATGTATTAGATAATAATAGGTTTCATCAATCATAGTAATGAAAGAAACTTTGTTAATTGTTATAAGTTATAAGAAAGCATAACAACATATAGTCCATGTGTTATTGAATATTTAATGAAAAAAAAAAATCTAATAGAAATTTAATTAAAAATATCTAAATTAATCACGAACTTAACATTTAACTACACTTAAAATTATATGTTTAAACAAAAATAAAATAGGTAAAGGAAATTCATTTTAGGTGTTGTCAAACATAGTCTTTAAGTTTAATCTCTCTTCTAATCAAATAAATCCTTGTTCAATATAGTTTGGAATTGAGGCATGAGTATAAGTATCAAATTGAATAAAGATAAAAAAGTTAAATATTATATAAGAAGATTCGTAATTATTTTAATTTTTTGGATTGAGAGTTGTGCTAATTCCTTTTCTGTAGGTTGAAATCATGTCTATTATCTCTCTTAATTAATCATTTCTTAAAAGACTCATCAATAATATCAAAGTTGATGATTTAGTAATCAATTCAAATGAGTTTTTGCATCGAAAGTTTTCTTTACAAAAGATTAGATAAATATGTTCCATTAAAATTAACGATGATACAAATTAAGAATATATGTGAAGGGACTCACGTATAAGCGGGTAATTGTTGAGAATTTAGACGTGATTATAACTTATAGAAAAAGTTCTCGTCTATTTTTTACTTTATTTAGATGGTGTGAAATAAATAAATGAAATAAAGAAGAAAACACACCCATACACATTTTGTTGACCCTACTCTGAACCTCTTCATTCAAAATTGACTACTCCATCACTATTTCTAACGTTCAAAAACTTCCGACTTTGGCTATAATAAAAATAAATAATAAAAATAATTAAAAAATGAGGTTATTTATTTTATCCACTTGTATGTTTATTTAAATCATATTTCCAAACTCGTATTCATTCTTGTTTATCTATTTTTCCTATTTTGTATTTCTAAAATTTATACTCACGTTTATTAGTTCATTTTAATTTCCCCCCTTTCATTTATTTTCAATCATTTTGTATGCTCTTTTCTGCTTATTTAAATTACTTCTGGAATCATCATCTCCCTGTTCACTTGAATATATCTTTTAACTGATTTGCATTCTTTTGTATTATTTAGATTATTTTTCACTGAGTTTGTTTCCTTGCTCACTTGCTTTATTTATTTGTGTACGTGCATTGACATAAATTTTAATGTTTCAGCCATTACAAGTATATCTAGTGAATTTATTTGTTAAAAAAAGTAAGCCTTGTCTATAATATTATTTTTTATAACATAAAATTATTTTTAAACAGCAAGTATAACCGGAGGAGAAAATGAACCAATTTCGAAATAAATAACTCTTACATTTTAAAGCTTAGCACGAAAATTTGACAAAGGGAATATGGATTTGCTTGTGAATTGGCTTCTACTTGAATAAAATAAATTGTATTTCTAGTTATTATTTTCAAACTTCATCTCGTCTAATGGCATTTACCAGCTATTGTGAAACTTACTGGACTTAGGTTTATGAATGTCAAAATTGATGGGTCTGTTTGAACTGCTATTCTAACTGGGCCGAATCAGTATCGGTCAAGATTTTCCTCTTGCAATCTCGTAATTTCTAAGTACACCTTCATAATTTTTAATATGAAAAGTGAAGGTGCAGCAACAATGGCTTATCAGCTGCTATAACAACAACAACAACGGTGTGGTGCAGTAAGAAAAAATACTTTGAACTTTTTCTGTTAGTATGGAGTGTAGTTAGTAATAACAGAGATTCGAAAAGAAAAGAAGAAACAACATTGCTCGATCTACTCATTCATTTTAAATGAAAAAAAAAGGAGGATAATGGGCTAGAACGGATCAGTTTGTTGGGTCGATTGATATTTTAATTTACTAAATTAGAAAAAAAAAAGTTTTGAAATCTCATATTTGCGTTTAGAGATGATAATGTAGATGGAGTATCTTTTCAATAATTATTTGTTGGTTTTAGTATTGGAGACAATATATATTAAATCGTCTAAACATGATTATGCGTGCAAAAAATATCCATGACTACAACTGTAAAATTGTTTTCTTTGAACTATGATATTGATTTATGTTTTTATTTAGTTGTGGAGGAAACAAAATAAAAGGGGTTAATTAGAATAGAGCTTGGATAGAAATTCTAGTTGGTAATTAATGTTTTTAATAAAGTGTCTCTGATTGCATGAAGTACATAGAAAGTGAAATGATTGTATAATGAAATGCAGTAAATAGATTTGGTTTTCATTGACTTTCAAATTCTGACTTATTTATTAACATAGTTTTGTTTGATCCTCGTAATTTTTTATTTATTTTTATATATACTTGACGTATTATAAATTACTGGTGGAGAAAACATGATTAATTATATTATTCTAGTTGTACATTACATAAAGTTAAAAGGCAAAGTCAATTACTGACCCAAAAGTCTAATCATTTATTATTGACATGTTGTTTTAACCAGGTCAAGGACGATACCAGTTTTCACAACACTATGCTTCCAAACTATAATTAATTTCTTGTACAAATTACACATTTTTTTCATAATAACCTAAAAGATTTGTCTAGTGAACTAGAACATTTAGATAAGATATATTGATGTACAACGATGCTTACTAATTTGAGGAACTGATTGCATTTTAATTTAACCTTAAATAGTCATTTAGGCTTTTAACTTTTTCGTATAATTTATTTCGATTATCTTATTATTTTTAGGCTTAATTTGATTTTTTTAAAAATTTACATTAATATAATGTCTGTACATATCATGTGTTTAATTAGTGAAATTTTATTTTAAATTTATATAGTATTTTAAAAAATTAAATAAATTGTTACGTGTCAAGTTATGTCGTGTTACGTGTTATAACCGTAGTTGTTTATCAATTTAGTCTATATTTTTAAAATTCTCATTTAATTTCATCTCCATATATTTTTTAAAATGATCAAATTTTATCCTTTTCAATTAGAGAAAAAAATTAGTAATCAAGTTTAATTTTAACTTATATATACATGTTAAAATGATTTTTAAAAAATTAAATACTAAATCACTCCACCTAAATATTCAAATTATTATATTTTTTACAAGTGTAAAAACTTTCAAGGGAAAAAATTATAAGTGAAAAAATGTAATTCGGCTCAACCGACTTCATTTAATTTGGCTGAATTTCGGTTGGAACCAACTTGAACGAATATGACAGTATTTCATTTGAGCCTAACTCGTTTAAACTTGGCCAAATTCGGCCAAAATTCAGTTGGGGCTGATTCGATCGAGTACAGTTGAATTTTGGTTCGACCGACTTGGTCGAATTCAACCTATTTTGGTTAAGACCGACTTAGTCAAATTTTAACTGGGGCCAACTTTGCCAAATACGGTCATATTTCGTTCGTAGAAGATTTAGTCGAATTTGGCCAAATTTCAGCCAGAGGCGACTTGACTGAGGTCGACCGAATTTCGATCAGTGTTGACTTGATCAAATTCGGTTGGGGATGAACAAACCAGATTTTGGTTTGGGTCGACTCAGCCAAAGTTCAGTTGGGCCGAATTTAGTTGACCTTGAAACAGGGTCGATACGTCTCGACCTTGAGCTCGGACTGACTTGACTCAATCTTCAACTTGGTTTAGACCAACCAATCTAAAATTTTATATTACAAATTTGGATTAGATATTTTGGATTTTTCATATTTGAAAATTTGTATTCAAATAATAGATTTTCAATTAAAAAATTAAAATGTAAATCAAATTTAAATTTAAATTGAATACAATAGATTTTAAATGAATTAAATTTTTAATAAAATATATTTTAAATGGATTGGATGGAAGGAGAAGTAGGAACAAATTAAGAAATTTAATTTTTTTCCCGCATGGTTTCCTTTAAAATTCTTAATAGGTTTATATTGAGCAATTATTTTATCCTAATTAGATGATATCTGTGCATATGTTTTGTTTGTTTTTATAATTGAAAATTAACGAATAAGGAAAGATGCGCAAAGGAAGAAAATGTCCCCAGCTATCATGAAACACGCAAAAGGAGGTCCGAAAAAAAAAAAAAAAAAATAGAAAATAAATAAAATATTTTATTTGTTATGAAATTTATGAATGTTTCGTTAAGTTTCTAATAACTACTCAGTTTGATTATTATTAATGTTATAATCCTAAAATTATATGTTTTGAGTTGTTTTTTATATCTATAAATAGAAAATTTTTTCCCTTTAATAATGAAACATAAAAAATTGTATTTGATACTCTATTATTTTTCCTTATTTTTCTTTTTATTATTAACTTTGTTTTATAATATAATTCACTTTATAATTTATTTTGTGTTTTTTCTTTTCACATTTAAAATATTTTATAATAAATTATGTATCTGTTGTAAACTTTTTAAAATCGTTCCGTTATATATAATAATAATAATAATAATAATAATAATAATAATAATAATATAAACAACAATAAATGACATAACACTTTGATTAAATATACTTTTTTTCTTATTTATTTATTTTATCTTTTAATTTAAAGAACTTCATTTATTTATACTCATTACATCTTTTTCTTTGTTTTCAACCCTTATTTTTCCCTCAATTAATAAAACATTAAATAATAATGATTAATATTGATCCTTAAAGAAAAAGTTCAACCATATAAATTAATAAAGATTAATTATGTTTTTCGTCTCTCAAGTATTGGACGGTTTTATTTTTCGTTTTCCATTTAACGTTTGTTCTATTTAGGTCTCTCACATTTTCAAACGGTTGGAATTGGTCTTCATTTTTTTGACGTCGTTAGTTCTTTTTGACACTTGACAAACAGATTGTCATGTCTGGATGAAATTTTTCACTTACAGTCCAATATTTACATCTCCAAAATAATTTGTCTTTATTTTTTACAGTAGTTGCCTTTAGAAGCAACAATCTTTCTTCACAGTCACAGACTTTGGATGATATTTTTGAAGACGACGCACAACTTTGTGAGATTTTCAAACTACTATTCTTCTGCGTACGATGACGACCTTTGTTACCACTTTTCACCACTAAACAACGCACTAAAAACCTGAATGTTGTTGCCAAAGTTTGTCCCGCACCAAGATGATACGCAAAAGTTCCTCGTCACATGGCTCCCCAAACTTGAAATTAAAATTTTAGGGTTTCATAAATTACCCAAGTCCTTCTTTCAAGTTACTCAAAATATTAAAACCACATGTTTAGTGTAACTTAGGACAAAGTTAGCGGAATTCAGACGGAGCAATTTGTTTGTTAGATGTCAAATAAAATAAAACTAAACGGTGTTCAAAAATGAGGACCAATTCCAACTGTTTCAAAACTTGAAGAACCTAACTAGAATAAACGTCATATGAAGGACGAAAAAACAAAATTCCAATATTTGAAGAACGAAAAACATAATTAACCCAATTAATAAATATTACTTATATTTCTTTTAATTGTTGGTTTTAATTTTAACTTTTATTTTCTAAAATTGAAGATAATATTACCTTTTCTTCTGCAATCATAACCTTTATTTAGTTAACACGGAGAGAGGAAAATTAAGTAATTATAATAATAAACAGAAAAAATTGATGGCACGTGAATTAAAATAATAAATAAGAAATATGAAATATGTGTAATAAAGAAGTCACTTAATTTAGTATTAAAAAATAAAATATTTTATTTGTTGTGAATTATGTTTCTTTTAAGAATATTTAATTTGAGTGGTATAAACGCAGCGTTACTCAGCAAAAATAAACATATTAAGATATAAATATCACATTTATCGAATATCTAAAACAGGATATATACCTATTTTAACATCGGAGACAAATGGTGTTCCTAATACCATCAAATATTATACATTACAATATTTTATTTTTATTTATAATTATATATAAGAGAATAAATATATTTGGTGTCTTTTATTCTTTCTAAATTTGACCATCTTAATTATTTTTTTTAAATTTAAATAATTATTTAAAATAAAAACTATTTTCCATTTTTATCATTTTAATAATTATTTTTAATTCAAATAATTACTATTATAAAAAATTATTCACTCTTTTATCATTTAATAATTATATTTTCAAATTTAAATAATTATTTATAATATTAGTTATAATATTTTTTATTTCAATAGTTAAAATTTATTTTATCTTTAGTTACATTTAATATTATATACTTTTTATTTTTGTAAATATTAGTTTCCTAATTATTATTTTTAAAATTTAAATAATTTAAAGATATTTCAAAAATCCAACGCATATGGTACTTGCGTTTATTCGGTGTATATAAATGCTTTCTTTTACCTTGATTAACTTCGACCCAATTTTGTTTTAGACTTTTAAACATTAATTCAGTAGTTAAACAACGTTGGAAGACACAAGAGTATTATTACATATGTTAGGTACTTTATCTAACCTAATTAGTCATAGCACAACATTACTTTGCCGATAAAAAGAAAAAAAAAAAACTGGCAGAACATATATGTAAAAGTATTTTTTGGATTTTTCTTATCTATTAGCAACGGATCCTCGTAGATGTTTTAAAATTTTAAATAAAATGTATAAAAAATCTTTAAAACTTACACTCAAATAAAATTTTGATCTTAAGGTATAATTTAAGTATTTATTTTTATATTAATCTCTTCAAAAACAAATTTAATTTCACAAATTTAAATGAAAATATATTTTTATGAATTCAAATAAGTGTTATTAAATCAGGAAATGAATTATTCTTTGATAGCAGCCGGATTATCGAAATACCTCTGTTCAAGATTAAGGTTGGAAGTGATATAAACAAGAGAGGGTGTAATAAATGGTGCAGTGCTTGTTCTAAATTTATTCTCTCTTTTTTCTTAGGATTCCCTTTTCGATATGTATGATTGGTTTTCTTCTCTACTAACCAATTTCTTTTCTTATAATGGTTGCATTAACCGCCTTCTACACACCGGAAAATAGTTCGTTGTTCTTTCTCAAAAGAAAAAATCCGTATGAAAGTGAATATTAAATGAGAAAAATGTTTCAAACTATCACAATTAATTAGTCAATAAGAATGGATAAAAAAATTATATACTTAAATATACATTTCATCTTTATTTTTGTTATTTTTATTTAACCTCATTTTTTTTTGTGTTCAATGAAGTCTTTATTTTCGTCAAATTTTGGTTATTTTGGTTATTTTTGTTAATGGTGTGTAAATAGTTAATGTTTTTGAACAATACATTGTCACGTGTCAACTTTTTTTTTTTAAATTGTCCACGTGTCAAGTCATAATTGTGTCACATGTCAGTTTTGTTGTTGTGTTAATGATTTTTGTTCAATTTAGTCTATATATTCGTTATTTTTATTCATTTTCATCCCAATTTTGATTGAATGTTTTTTTTAATATTTATATTGTAAAGTACCGATACTTCTAAAATTGATATTTAAAAATATTTCAAATATTAAAGTATTTTAGAAAAGTAAACTAATATTTATAAAATTAACATTTAAATATAAAAAAATTAGATTTTAATTTAATATATAAAATGAAATACAAATATTAAATATTTTATATTTAAATGTCAATTTTACAAATGTTAATATATATTTTTAAGAGGGTTAAATATGTTTTTGGTCCCTCAATTTGTAGCGAATTTTGGGATTAGTCACTCTTCGAAACTTTATATTAGTTTAGTCATTCATCTCTATAAATGCGTGAATTTAGTCATTCTTACCAAGTTTTGTTAAATTTATTTGACGTTTTAAGCATATTTCATGGTAATATTTGAATTATTTACATTGTTTGACTCTTCAATGTTAACTCAAATATTATCATAAAATGCATTTAAAATGTTAAATAAACTTAACAAAATTTGGTAAAAATGACTAAATTCTCGCATTTCTAAAGATAAAGGACTAAATTGGTATAAAGTTTTGAAGAATGACTAATCCAAAAGTTCACTGAAACTTGAGAAACCAAAAACATATTTAACCATTTTTAAACACATTTAATAATTATATTTTAATAATTATATTTTATTTAATAATTGAATATAAGAATTATATTCAATTTGTAATTAAATATAATAATTTATAATGATTTTAAAAAATAATTAATAATAATGTTGATAATATATATATATATATATATATATATATATATATAATATTTATAAAAAATTATATTTTATCTCAACTTTAAAGAGAATTTATTTTTTTTCATTTTAACAAAAATTAGGAATAAATTAAATAAAAATTATAAATATAGGGACTGAATTGAACAAAAATAATGAATATTGAGATTATATTGAACAAAAATAAATAATATAACCACAAACTTACATGTAACACAATTGTTAAGTGACATGTGAATAATTTTTTTAAAATTTTAAAAATAAAATAAAAAATAAAAAAATTGAAAAGGTAAAAAAAAAAAGAAATTAGAAATTAACACGTAAAATTTACTATTCAAAAACGTACACACTATTAATAAAAAAAGACTAAATTGATAAAAAATTGACACGAATAAAAACCTAACTAAATATAGAACAAAAAAAAAATTAAATAAAAATAACGAAAATAAGTTCTAAATATATATTAAAACAAAAAAATATAACTTATATGAGTCTTAACTTTGGTGAGACTGTATACGTTAAAAAATAGTTGCAAAATTAAAAATATTAAGCCCAAATAAAAAGAATCTGAAAACACGCGTTCACATTTACTAACCAACCAGAACTTCGTTTGACTTTTCATTTCCTGAATGAATATCAAGCACTGCCAATCTTTGTGGTCTTTCTTTCATTCAACTTTCCGTCACCAAAAAAGAAAAAAAAAATCACTTTCTCTGTATATATATGAGTTAAAAATATCCAATTAATACAAAATAAATAAAGTGTCTTAATTTTTTTCAAAGTTTCCTACTAAATTATAGTATATTAATTATTCTTATAGTATTTATAAGAAAATTACTTAAAGAAGGCATTGTTTGAGAAGGATGGAGTACTATTCCACGTCTCCTAGTTTTTCAACATTTGGCTTCTACAGAATGAAGTGCCATGATTATTAATTGACGCAGCACACATAAACGACCACAACAGCACAAGAATCTGAAACCCTTTCTGCAATATAAAGGTTGTTTCTGTCAAAAACACGACCTTCTTTCTTCTTCCCTCACAAAGTGGGTTGTTGTGTGTGATCATACGAACACACAAACAAACATACACAGATGCAGTGAACAGCATAAAGAAGAAGACACAACATGACCATGGATCGGTTATCTCAGAGCAGTTCAGACTCACCCAACAGAGGCACCAAAGTGTTATCCATAGAGTGTTTGAGGGGAAGTTCCAAAGCCGACGAGTGGACCGGCGACATGCTTCAAACCGGTGACATCGTCGAAGAGCTTCGTATCGGAGACTCCCCTAACGCCCTTATCCGCTTCAAATCGCCCTTCAAAAACGGCAAAACCGCCGTCAACAAAATCCTCCAAGACTCTTACAAGAAGAAAGAAACCTCCATCCTCGTTCGAGTTCGACGTGGACCCCACGACTTCGCCGAGTTGCAGGCCTGTATCGTTCCCAATGATTCCTCCGGGAAGAAGCTCTACGTTCTCCGTTCCATCACCGATCCTAACTACGTCGTTGGCTTCCTTGATCGAACCGAAACCGAGTGTTTCCAACTCCAAGGTACCCTTTTCGTTCACCTTTTTATCATGCTTTTTTTTTTTTTGTTTTTTGGTTTGTTTCTCCTTCTTTGTTACTCACGACATGCCCCGAGGTTGAGTTCGGTTAATCCTAAGTTGTTTTTCGGTTAATGCTGAAAATTCCCACAAGTTGAGAATTTTCACTGACTAAAACTGCAATTTTTAAAAAAATGGAATGAATGGGAAATTAAGTGAGGTGCTTGTTCCCAGGTTCAATTGAATGGATGATGAACAATAGGTAGATGGGTTCATTTATTCATGTACTGTGTTCTGGTAGTGATGGATATTTATGATTTAATATATTAAGGACAAAAAAAAAATGATAGGAGAGAGAGAGGGTGTACGGTGTTATTGTCATATTCTGGTAATGCCGGCAGCGACTGATGGTAAAAAAATTGATCTGGTGTTGAAAAATTTACTTCTAAACTGTTTGATATTTTTACTCAGAGAAACGAAAACTGAAATCTTTACTGCTATTTACAATTTGACACCAACGTAAGTGGCAACTCTTGCCACTTTGATCACACAGATCTATGCCTTTTGGCTTTTGTATTAACTGCGTTTTGGAATGACATGTTCGGTGGAGTGAATATCGATTTAAGATATTTGAGGCATTAACTTCTAATGTGAAAGCTTCAACTTTTGCTAGACTTAGGCACCAAGTTGCGTGACAGACATCACGTCCTTCTGTCAATGATATCGACATTATCATTTTCGTCGTAGATCATTTTAAAACCCGGGTTTTTCACATCTAGAAGTTGTGGTTATTGTACGGAATAGTAGAAAATGCAGATTTTATTCAGATATATGTCTTCATCTAATCTGTTGGCAGTAAATAATTGCACTTTGCAGCTTCGAGGAACACCAGAATGGTAAATGCACTAACTAGGACTCGGTTACAGGATGGATATGTTTCGTATCCATGGGAGAGGAAGATGCAGGAGATGCTGCCAGTTCCAACTTCTAGCAATTTTCTTTCCATATTACTTCTTCCCAAAGTTTCAGATCGAATAGCTTTTCGCTACAATGATGTAGAAGACACGCTAGCCAGGGCAAATACATGGCTGAATGCAGCTCAAGCTTCAGGGGTCCCTATTGTCTTTATGAACGTCCAAACCGAGTCCCTACTTACTAAGGTAAACGATCAATTCCCTCGTTGCAACAAGGTACATTCTGTTGTGGTAACTAGAGTTTCTCTGATTTGTGTGACAGATATCTGGAGAGACAGCTTCTTCCACGGTAAATGCAGGGTCATTATCTGACTTATCTAACCTTGCAAATGTAAGCCTTTATGGCTTTGAGGATTATCACGGAGTAGACATTGGTGTTGTTAGAGCAGTTCGGCTCTGGTATGCTCCAATTGGAGGAGAGTTCACAATTGAGATAAAACTAAAAGAGGATGACACGAAGCTTGGCTTTGGCATTAGTCGAACAGAAGAGGTATTTGATAAATCTTGATAAATCTAGCAAAAGGTGATACACTTAAACAGATTGATGATAATAGTTTTGTATTTGGTGAACAGGGTTTTATTTTCATCTCAACAGTTAGTGATGAGAGCCAAGAAAATGTACCTGCCACACGTTCAGGACTGAGCAATCTGTATAAAGCAGCAACAGATACATCGAGGTTGCTGGTGGTGTCTAGGATTTCAAATCAGAGAGTGCTCCCATGGATGGTATCTTCAACAGGAGCCATTAAGTGTTATGACACTGTTTCATTGAGCCAGAAACTCTCCTTGCATAGACACACCAAAGTTCCTATTCTCCTTCATGTCTTCCTTTGGGACGGAGCATTGGCCTCATCAAGTGTAGCAAGTACAAGATTCAGTAACATGTCTACCTCAGTGTTGCCATTGCCACTGTTACGCCGTCCAAATGAAAACCAAATTTCAGATGCAGGTGGCGGTGTCGGTGGGGATGAATCCCTCTCAGTGCAGCTTGAGAGAGACACGGTTGGGGATCTCTCGTTCAGATTCAACAACTTGGTATGAAATTAACGCATTATAGCAGTATATACATCATAGGAACTTTTTCCATGTGTTTCTATTATGAGCCTTTTTTTACCTTTTGTACATAAAGAATTATGCACATTGTTGCTTCTATATTCGGGCCTTCTGTAGAGTTGAGAGCTTGTTTTTGCTTCATTAGTTTGTTCACAGAAACGGTTAAAGATTCTAGAATTGGTAGTTGAAATCACGGACTTTTTTTTTTTTTTGTCTTTCATATGAATGTGACTGGTTTCTACTAACACATAAATACGAAGGAATTTCTGCACTCTAGCTGGTAATTACGCTCGTAGAGAGTAGCACATAAATACGTGGGATTTCCGAAACAAACAAGCAATTAAGAAAGAAAAGAGAGGATTGGTCTGACGGCGCCTACCTACAAAATGTGTACTCATTGAGATTAATGATATAGTGTGGCAATATCTGATTGTGAGTTTATGGTTGTCAATTGTTATCGTCTTACCCTGTCAATACTTTCTTTGGAGGTTTATTATTCTTCTGATTGTTTTTATGTACAACATATAAAGTAAGAGAATGTTATTTCAAAATTTCAATTTTACTTTTTAAAATATAATTATTTATTAAATTTATAAAAATTAACTATTATTTTATAAGTTTTTTATAAAACGTTCTATCTCAGCTTTTTTTTAATCTATTTATCAACAGTTATTTTTCCACCTTTTTTCATATATTTTATTTTGTTTTAAATAAATATAATTTTATTTTATACATTAACTTAATAACATTACAATATAACTACATACTAATATAATATTATGCATAGTTAAAAAATGTGTACACACAAACACGACAGCATCGCGTCTGTGTTTACACTAGTTATTATTAAACGAATACTTTGAAAAAAAAATCATAACATAATTTGTTAATAACTCATATATAAAAATTAATCTTAAATAATTTACACTACTCATCTCCCAAAAAAAAATATATATATATATATATATATATATATATATATATATATATATATAAGTGAATTAGTTTATATTAAGTCTATTGTAAGTAAAATCTAATTGAATATAATCAGATTATATTAATTCAAATTAAATCAGTAAACAACCTAAGCCAGTGAATATTAGTAAGTAACACGATAAGGTAGATCCTTTTACAATCTATTTATCAAAAAGGATAATCTGAAATATATTAAACAAACATTACTTTGCCAACTAAATTATTGAAAAAGAAATCTACTTGCACTTAAATTTCTTAAAAATCAACAAAAAAATATATACCAAATTTTAAAATCAGTATTGCATGCTCAACATTTTATAATATTATCACAAAATTTGAACCCAACGCAATGTAATTAATTTAATATGAAGCGTGAATAATATCTTAGATTCAAGTTGAATAGATATTTTAGTGAAAACATAAACCGGTGTGATCTTAATTACAAATTTTGGAAACCAAAATAATATATTAAAATGTAACGTCCCATTTAATTTAATACGTAAAATTAAAGGAAACGTCACGTGATAAAAGCATAACAACGCGGTCCTGGGGTCCTTAATATCACCCCTACAAAACTAGGCACACCACGATGCCGATAAAGGTGGGATAGCTGTTTAACTAAGAGTTTACAAATCCGGTAACAACAAAATACAGGGGCCATAGCCCTAAATAAACACAAGAGAAGACGTTCGAAAAACTAGCCCGGATGGCTAAGCTGCTAAATCACCGCTCCCTTGCTGACCACGATAACCTCGCCCATCTGCTCCCATCAACCAAGTTGATGATCATCGCAAGGAAAAACGGCCACATACAACACAGACATACAACAAAACGGGTAAGCTAGAGCTAACAACATAAATCATGCAGTCAAACATATTTTCATCATCTCATATCCACATAGCAACCAAACATGTTATGACTCTTCATCCAATACACTACGACTCGA
>Ga0214542_1006283_pt1 | contig 21793 bp, 9 predicted proteins | sample CNSS1metaG_FD_160096 | JGI IMG/M metagenome (GOLD analysis project Ga0214542, IMG submission 160096) | Root nodule microbial communities from cowpea collected in UCLA plant growth center, Los Angeles, California, USA - CNSS1 | ecosystem: Host-associated > Plants > Roots > Nodule | place: USA...
AATAATTTTTATTGACTATAATATAAAAATTTAATGTAATTGCCATGAATATTTTTTTACCACCATCCAACATATATTGTGGTTCAAAAGATAATGTTAAAATTTAATTATTATGTTTATTATTTGTTCTTTGCATCATTTTGATCAACTAATGTATTATAACTTTTATTAGTGTATAAAATATAGATTTATTATAATTTAAAAAATTGAAGTAAACAAACATTTAAAATATATTTTAATTTAAATATTTTTTTCCTTTTATATTTTTTTAAAAATATTTTTTCCTTTTATAGTTTTTTTAAAAAAATATTTTTAAAGTTTATCAACTAGGTTTCATTAATGTTTGCAAATTTAATAAATGTTTGTGTTCTCATTAAATTTTATTTGGTATTCTAATCTAAAATGTAAACAATTATAATTTATTTCAAAGTATTTGATATCAAAGAAACAACCATACTCCTAATATTGAATATTTGATAATATTATGTTTCCTTTACCGTAATTTTTATTATTTTATAAAAATTAGTTAAAATTAATATTAAAGTAGTAAGTAAACGGGTACGGGTATGGGTACGAGATTATACCCGTTATCCGGTGGGGATGGGGATGGGACAAAAGTTTGATATCCGTTGGGTTTGGGTATGGGGATGGGGATGAATTTTTTTTACGGAGATGGGTATGGGATAGTGAAACCCGTCCCCGCCCCACCCCGTTGCCATCCCTATACCTTATTGTGTTTTTTTTTGGGATCAATTAATATACCTTATTGTGTAACTGATAAAATATGTGTATTATGTAACACAACAAGTGAAAGAAAATTAATAAGAAACTTTCAATAATAGATAGACTTTGCTGTTAATAAATATAGTTCAACACTTACATGAGACTTAGTTTGCATCTTTTAAGGAAAATATTAATATTAAGTGAAAATTGTGAAGTTCATATAACTCCCCTCTAATCCAAAATTATTTGCATCACACTTGAGTTAGAAACTCACAATTAACACCTATGAGTAAATTCGACAACCTTGTGGTGAATTTAGTTAAAAAAATGTATACAAAATGCTATGAAAAATATTATTTCACTTTTTCCAAATATGTCGCTTTTCTCCTTGATTATAAATTCAAAAAAATAAAAATAAAAAAGTTAAATAGGAGTAAACAAGTCTCAAATATACCTACCGTTAAGTTTTTCAAGTAACATGTTACATTTAGGTAACAGTTAAGTGTCACCGAAAATTAATTTATGCAAATATTTAGGGCATAATAAAAAAGAATAGCAAGTGACTTGTTATATTTACCACATAATTTTATAAAGTGTTGGTTATACAATTTTTGTATTCAAGCAATCCTCAATCAAGACTTGTCCTTTAAAAAAGGAGATAATTATTGATTATCCAACTTTTAAATTTCTTAACAGCGATGTTTTATTTATCATTGAATATTTTTTATTTTTTTTAAGAAAAAGTGTTTTTTGCTAAATTCCCCTGAATTTAAAAAATTCCAACAAGTCTTCAAAATTTTAGGGCGTTATTGATGAAATCAAATTTCAAATATTTTCATATATATACAGAGAGAGATACAGAACCTCGTTAGTTTGTTACTGTTTGCATTGCATCGAGTTGAAGCCCTTTGAGAAGAGAGAGAGAGAGAGTGAAGATTTCAAATAGAAGAGCCGAGTGCTCGTAGAAGAGCACATACAATGGAAGTTCCGAAAGATCAAATCGCCACTCTTCTGGAAAATGGCCTCTACAACTCCGCTCAGATGCTCGTAATCTTTATTCTTTTGTTCTTGTGCTTCCAATTCGTATTTGAAATTTTGATTCCGCACAAAAAATGGTTGTTTTTTATTTATTTATGAGTTTGAGCTCTAATCTGAAGTCTCTGTGATGAACAGGGTTGTTTTCTTGTTTCTTCTCCTGCTGCAAATGCTGAATCTGCCCCACACCTCAAAACTGAGAGCTTGGTCTCTGCAATTTTTCATTTTAAAAGAAAAATAATTATCTTGTTTTGTAATTTTTAATCTTTGAGGAGCTCGTTGAAGCTTGTAGTTTGGTTTTTTTAATTTTTAATTTATTAATTTGTTCAGGTGCTACTTGGTGATTCTTTCTTTCGTGAAAGGGAGTATCGTAGAGCCATTGTAAGAGACTGTGCTAACTCTTTCTCCGTTATGCTTATGCAGTTGAAAACAATTACTTATTTGTGATTCTGTTATTTCAAAATTTTTGTTTAATGGGTACTTCAAAAGTTGTTTTTTTGGGGGGAGAGGTGATGTCTCTCTCATTTTTTTTTTTAATGTCTTTTGTTGATGGACAGCACACCTATAAACAAGCATTGCAATACTACAAGATGATTCCAAAACAGAGCATGACTTCTCGAGGTTCATTGTCGTCGAACCGATCTTCGTCTCCAAATTCTTGCAATGGATCAGTAATCAATGAGAATGAGGTAAATTGGTGTTAGTGTTTCTTTGGTCCATGATGGCTGGGGTTGATTTGATGTGCTTTTAATTTGTAAGGTTTTGCAAGTCCAGGTTTTTATAGTGTTTTTCTCTTTTATCTCTTTAACAGGTGAAGTTCAAAATTGCATCATCTCACTGTTTTCTGAATGAGAATAAAGCAGCTCTAGTTGAGGTTTGTTTGTTCTATTCTCTTCTTTCCACAGAACAGACTCATAAGAGTGCATGTTCGTTGATGTTTTTCTTTTTAATTAAAAAAATTCGTGTTGGTGTAAACTGGAAGATTACCAATTCTCTATTTATGGAGGGATTAACAATGGAAACAACTAGCCTTTAATGGCTACTTTGTGCATATTTTGTCAGACAAGGATGTGAAGTTTTTTTAATGAGAAACAAATGTCATGAAATTTTGTGTTACATTCTTGATTTGTTTTCAGTTTTTCATTCCTTATGAGTTATCTATGCCACTTTCTCATTACAGATGGAAGGAATTCCCAACAAAGCTAGAAATTTGGCAATGAATTTGTTATTAGGGAAACTATATCGAGTTTCTAGGCATAGCCGAGCTGCTGTTGCTATTTACAAAGATTGTATAAGGTTTGTAAATATGTCATACACTGATTACACCTTTTATATGTCACCCATGGGGTTATCTTTGAAAGATATTTATGGATCTATTTATCTGTTTTTATTGATTTGTTGCAACTATATTGCATTTTGACCTTCAGCAGTCAGGCTTGATGTCCACTAGCGTCCCTATGTCTGAACTGATGGCATTTGCTCTTGGCAAACACAATTATGTTGTTCATCTAGCTACATATTTGTTTTTTGTTGTCTTACACACAGTTATTAAATTTTTTATGAAGGTGTTGAAGTAGTCAAGCACTGTATTTTGATATAGGGTGAGAAGGCAAGAAGCTTGCTTTTAGAAGTCCTGTACAGCCGTATAAATAATCTCAATTTATTCTTTTGTGTCTCTTCTTTTATTTTTGGTGGTTTGACTTCTCTTTCTCTGTTCTTCTATTTTTATTTTTATTTCTTTTAATTTTGACTGTTTGTTTTCTCTTTTGGGTAGCATTAAGTGTGTTATGGAGTTATGCAGGTGGCTACTTGCTTTTTAAGCATTGTGCATTTGCATCTTTCATATGATCTATATTTTTACTTATTGATTTGCTACTTGAGTTTAAGATAAAATTCTTTGTTGATGTCTTTTTGCCAGGCATTGCCCTTATATACTTGAGGCCATCACAGCTTTAGCAGAACTGGGATCGACTGCAAAGGATATCATTTCATTGTTTCCTCAGGTTTGTTGATAAAAAGCTGAAAGAATTTTGTTTTTTTTTACTGAAGCCAAATAATAGAGATTCGGCCTTTGATCAACTTTGAGATGATTCTTTGATTTGCAATGGAATTGGGTATCCATTAAATTATGTCTTTTCTTGCTTTTCTCTAGGCAATTGTGTCCTCAGCTATAAGAAGAAACTTTACAAGTAGACTGATGTGTTTTTCTATTTTTGAGGAAGGAGGTTTGGGTATTTATAAGACTCGGCCCTCTGGGATAAAAAAATCACTTCAATGGGTTTTGGTTTCTTTCCTTTTGTTAATTAGATTATTAGGTTGACAGAAGGTGGCACAAACAACTGTTAACCTAAATTTGTTCGTGTACTGTGATCTATTTTTCTGCTATTTGAACATGTGCTTTGACCTCATTGGAATAGTTTATCTGTTTTGTGGCCTGATAACCTTTCTTTATAATGTGATTATTCTATGCATGGAGTTTCTAGAAGTTAAGTAGATAAATTTGCAAATTTACAATTTAATTGTAATTTATCCTCCAAGAATCTAATTGGTGTTCAAAAATTTACCTTCAGACTCCAAATAGAAGTGCTAGGGCTCCATTTGATCATACTGACGCAAGTCGATGGCTTCAAGTAAGTTATACATAGTACTAAAATTCTTGTTTGTTTACAAGCTGTGATGTACTTGCTACCATTTATCACTTCAGCGATTTTTCATTTTAGTTAAGCCTCTGTAAATGCATCATTGTACCTGCACCATGTCTATGTTTCATCAAATCCTTGAGAAGCAATAAAAGAGAACTGCTAGTCTTAAGAACGAATAAATGAATATTTGTATTTACAGATTATTTTTACGGTTTGGTAGTATATCTAGAATATATGAGCTTGTTTTGTTGGTATCCATATATCAATGTAATGATCAGTTGCAATATAAATTCCAGTCATTTCAAATGGAATTTATATACACTTATCAATTGTCTTGCCAGATACTGAGTTTCTTTTGCTAAAGGATGATGTTCTTGGTTTTCTATGCGCGAGAATGATTTCGGAGGAAGGATTATACTTTTTAATTTATATTTTTCTTTCTTACTTAAGTTATTCTTAGTGATGAAACTTATCGTGAGCCCTACCTAACTTCCTTTGGGAAAGTTAGCTCTTAACATGGTTATCAAATTCTCTATAACCTGGTGATCAATAGTCAATTCTGATTTAACTTCCCTACACGTAGCCTGGTTCAGAATAATATCTATTGAGGCGTGAGGATTAGTTAATGAAGCCCAACCTTTTTCTTGATTTGTATAATAAATATTGTCTGTCAATGTACTTTTCATTATCCTGTAAGATACTAACTGTCAGAAAAAGGGTGTATTCTATATCACATGATTTTATTCCCAAAGAAAATGACTATAAATACAGGCATGGGAAAGTTGTAAAATTATATTGTTCTTGATTTTGGTTCAATTTCTTTTAAATTTGGCATCATCTGTCTCATGGATTGTTTTTTGTACATGGCGGGGCTGGCAAACTGTGGGAACTTGCAATTACTGATTAATTTTCCTCTTTCTATTTGCAGCGATATGTTGAAGCTCAATGTTGCATGGCTTCAAATGATTACAAGGGTGAGATATTGTATTTAATAAGGAACCATCTAATTATTTATTGCATGCTTGTGTTGGATGTTTGCAGCTGAAGAATTTCATAAGTCATGTGTTTTATGGGCATAGCCCTGGGGTCAATTTCTGCCACTCAAAATGTACAAAATGATAAATTGTACTGTGAATTATTTATCTAGCTCGCTGCATTAGCTTATTGTCCTCTTTTTCTTTTTTTTTTTGTCAAACTCGGACAAGATTTTGATGATAGCAGATATTTATTTTTTCATTTGCTTGTACTTTGTTGTCTCTGATGTGTGTTTAACACTGACACATCCAGTTTTACTCTGTTTCAAATTTTGGCAGGTGGATTGGAGCTCTTTGCTGATCTTCTACAGCGTTTCCCTAATAATACACACTTACTACTTGAGATGGCAAAGGTTAGGCTTGCTGCAGTGATTTATAACTAGTGCAATGTAACCTTCCAACCATACTGATGTTGCACCTATTTCTAATTTTTTCCTTTGGACTATCAGGAGGAAAGGTTTGCTTTCTGTAGCTAGTATTTTTCTCAATGGATTTAGTTCCTCTAAAGCAAGTAGTTCCCTTTTGTGAGAAAAATAAAATTGCTTAACCCTTAATGAAAATTAAGAGAGCAGATTTTATCAAATCTATTTTTGTTACACTCGTGTATTTAATATCAACTATTAATTTTTTCATTGATGATTAAAATTTCTACTTTTCTCTAAAGTTCTCACTTTAGAGGAGCCAAGTTTGTGAGTGACAATTGATGCAATTTCTGAGTTGACTGCCTGAATTTATTTAATAAGAAATACCTCTGCATGAAGTTTCCTTGAATTGGCCGCTTAATCTCTAAATTCATGTATGTTGTGAATGAAGGTTGAATCTATCATTGGAAAGAATGAAGAGGCCATTATGAATTTTGAAAAGGTAATACAGATCTGTACCTTATTAGGCTAATACATTTATCTATAATTGTACTGTTTACATACTTTCATGCACTTATTGAGCTTATAATTATATTGTTAATGTGGTGATTACAGGCCCGATCAATTGATCCATACATCATAACATATATGGATGAGTATGCAATGCTTCTAAAGCTTAAGTGTGATTATCCAAAGCTGAATAAGTTGGTGCATGATTTATTGAATATTGATCCTGCAAGACCAGAGGTTTTTGTAGCTCTATCTGTTTTATGGGAAAGGAAAGATGAGAAAAAATCATTACAATATGCTGAGCAGGTCTGTATTTTTATTTGATGCAGATTGGACTGCACTTTATCTATTATAAAATTGCTCACAATTGACTAATTATTTTGCAACTAGAGTATTCGGATTGATGAGAGACACATACCAGGATATATAATGAAGGTAATAAATATGGTTTTGTATATGGGGCATGGCCCATGCTACATGGGGGTTTATTTACTGTATATTGTTTGTAGAGAATGATGCATAAGCCTTTCCTTACATGCTGAGATTATTCAGGGAAATTTATTGTTGACTATGAAACGGGCAGAAGCAGCTGTGTCTGCCTTCAGATCAGCTCAAGAATTGAGACCAGATATTCGCTCATATCAAGGTTTTAGTTTTATACTTGGAAAAATATAGTGCTGCGTGAATTGCATCTCTTTCCTGCAGCTCATGTACTCTGCTGTCAATATCTACTTTAAAGTGCTGATGATAGAAAATTTAGAAATTTGTAGGCTTTTGACATGAATCTGAATATTTCAGGTTTGGTTCATACATATTTGGCCCTTTCTAAAATCAAAGAGGCTTTATATGCTTCAAGAGAAGCAATGAAAGCAATGCCTCAGTCAGCTAAGGCTTTAAAGTTAGTAGGTGATGTGCATGCCAGTAATTCTGGTGGCAGAGAAAAGGTAACTTATCAGCTTTTTAAAATTAGTATCCATAGACTACTATCTGTACTTTGATTTCGTATGTGGGAAATATAATGCATTCTTCATACAGGCAAAAAAGTTTTATGAGTCTGCATTAAGACTAGAACCTGGTTACCTTGGAGCTGCACTAGCTTTGGCCGAGCTGCATGTTATCGAGGGCCGAAATGGAGATGCTGTTTCTCTGCTCGAGCGATATCTTAAAGACTGGGCTGACGATTCTCTTCATGTAAAACTTGCACAAGTCTTTGCCGCCACTAACATGCTGCAGGAGGCTTTGTCACATTATCAGGCTGCATTAAGGTTGATGTCGTATTTCAAAAGTATCTTTCAAGGTGTTATTGAAAAATTTGATTTGGCATCCACCGGATTAAATTAGCTTAACTCGAGTCTGGACCCTACATCCTAAAATATCCTAACAATTGAGGGGTGACTACAAGAGCACATGCTATGTTTTTAGTTAATATACTTCAACTATGATTTTTCTTAGTGTAACAATTTGGTAGTATAATAAACATTTCCTCCCCACTGTTTCATGTTGTAAGTTCGTTGCAGTTAACAACTGATCCTATCCTTACTGCTGAAGATCTTCATGTGCTGCATGCTAGTTCTTGATGTCTTTACTATACTCCTAACATTTTGCATAAATGGCAGGTTAAACACCCAGAATGAAGCAGCAAAACGGGGTTTAGAGCGTTTAGAGAAGCAAATGAAGGTTTGTTCTTATTATTTATTATTTAACATGTGTGTTTTTCTAAATAAGTCTGATACTTGATTGATTATATATTTCTAAAGTCTCAACTGATTAAACTCATTGGTCACTCTTTAGATTATGTTATCTGGAATAGATGCATGGTCTAGTAAAAAATTATAATTTAATTGATGAGGATGATATTAGATAGAGTTGAAAAGTTGAGCAAAGATAATTGCATCATTTGTAGGGGGTGGATCCTGATGCACCTGAAGAAGATGAAGACAATGATGTTGAAGATGCTGACGGAGATCAAGACGAGACTGAACTTCTTTGAATATCAGTGTACCTAGGAAGTCTTTGATGATGATGATGACGATGAGGAAACTACCCTGGAAATAGTTTAATGTTGAGATGACATTAACAGTAGGGCGAGAGTTACCCCTGGTGGCGTACAATTACAAGCTTGGCTTCGGTTTGCCTTAACTACTGCAAGTGTTTGCATCAGAAAACAAAGCATTTCATACTGTTGCATCTCGTACCCTAAGGCTGTATAAATATGGAATATATGGATTAGATGGTGAAATTTCATGTCCAGGATGATCGGACATTGGCTAAGTGGCTGAGTTCCATTTTGTGAGGCCAAAGATGTCTCAGCTGGAAGCTTGCCTTATGTCCGCTGTAAAATTTATTTTCTTTTTAATGTTTGTAAAAGCTATGATATATTTGTTAAAAAGTTAGTCAAGTGAAAACTGTAGACAGTCAACTTTCACTTTCTGTAACCCTGTAAAACAACTGTTCATTTTAATTGTTTTGATCACAAGTCAAAAGGTGAAGTTCCATGTAAGCTTTTTCTCTTTATTCTTTATTGTCTAGTTAGGTAAAAGAATAAAATGTGCTACAATTCAAATGAGTGACAACAGAAGTTAGGTTTTATCATTGCTAGACATTTTAAAAGGGGTTGTTTAAATCTCTCTGACCTCAAATTTATGTGCATGTGGGTTCCTTTCATCATTTGATATCTTTTCTACATTTACAACTCTAAATACTCATTACTTCCAGAATGATTCCAATTGCTTGTTTTTATGTAATTTGGTCTGGAGTTGCTTTTGGAATCAACTTTTATGCTGGGCAATATGTTTAATGTTATTCTTTTGACATGATTTAGATTTACGGTTATATGCAATTTCGAACATTATTCAACAATATATTCTAATTTTGAAATGCTTTAACTTAAAAATATAAATTTTCATTTAGTTGATACAAAATAAAAAGTTAGTTACGTATTTCATTTATCGCTTTTCTTTGGTCACCACCCTTGTGGATTGGTCATTTCACTTTTTTTCTAACTATTCTGATAATCTTTTGAATTTTAATTTTTAATGAATTGTTCAAGTAAATAGAGTTTCATGAAAAAGAAAAAGAAAATGGAAAAACTTAATCATGCATGCACTGCTTAATGATTAGTTATTAGTACTTTCAAGTTGAATTGAATAGAATATGTGGAAAGAAACAAACAATCCAATCCAGATAGTGATATTTATAATTGACTCACATTCATGTCTTACAGTGTCATTGGTTCATTCTTTTTGTTTTCTATTCATAATGAACAAAACTTGATATTGTACAAACTACCTATACCTTCATTACCGCATCAATTCCAATAGATTTATTTTTGTTCAATCTAAAATTTAAATACAATGATAATTTATTTATCTTCTAACTATTAGTCCTTAAAATGCTACTAGTCACATTTTTATGCTAATTTAAAATTTTATTTAACTTGATCAGTTAAAAATTCACTTTAATTTGTTATTTAGAACATTACAAGAAAAATAACAGCTTATTTAATTATCATTTATTTGACCACGTTTTGATTATACTAGGACTAATGAACTCTTTATCAAGAACGGTGAAGCTCAGTGGTTAAAAAACATGAATACAGAACCAATTTCCTCAGCCAAAAGGGAAGTTCTATGAATTGTGCTTCTTTCTCTCTGTAGGTCTTCAAAACCATTATCCAATTGCACTTCCCTTGATAGATTGTGTCCACATAACATAGAAGCATTGTCTCATCATTTGTGCTGAAGTTGATAGGCATGACATCATTTGACTTTGCAAAGCATTACACGTGAAAAGGTTTCCTAGGAGTAGGGGCTCGATTCTCTATTGATTGAAGTCTCTGTTTGAGATGGAAAACTTCAACCTATGCATACAATAAGTATGGTGAGAACATGAAAATCACTAGTGAAAATATATGCAAGACTTTTATGGCACAGAAACTCCATCACAAACAGAAACAGAACCTCAATTTGAACATCATAATTGGACATACAAAACAAAAACTATATGGTTTACCAAAACATACAACAAAGACTTAAGCTTCGTAATCAATCCTAGGATATACCTGTAATTGGAATGCCCTGGCTCTTTCTGCTGCAAGAACCCCTCTGGTTGAGTGCAATTCCTACTAAAAGGATTTTACTAAGTCAACAAAAATTTTATAAAGATATGCAATGCAAGTACCTCCATCAAATGAAAGGGTTTATATACCTTTTGAGTGTCATCCAAAACAGCCTTGAGGAAAGCCACATCATGCTCAAGCCTTACATTGTCAGCATGGACCAAGTTTGAAAGGTTGGTAGCTTCTTCTTGAGATAACTCTGCACTCACCAGTTTCTCTCTCAGTAACTCCATCTCCTTCAGTGTGTCAGATAATTTTTTCTCCATCTCTTGCCGGCTTTTAAAGGCAGATGCTAAGCTTTTCTCCGCAGCTTCTCTGCTTGCTAATGCAGCTGACAATTGCCCCTCCAGAAGGCCAAATTTTCTCATCAGGGAAGCCACTTTAGTTTCATGATAATGATGGATGCTTGAAGCAGCAGACAGTGATCCTGATTTACCATTCTCTGGGAATGACACATCATCACTTTCTAGCAAAGGGTTTTCAAAACCGAGGTTTTGTTGATTTGAATTTCCAGATACTGAGACCTGTTGTTCCTCCATGTTGGTCTTGGAGCCACTTGATCTCATTTGATTACCAGGGTCATCTTCTGAATGCTTGATCCTTACATCTGGATTGTATTCTTCATGATGATCAAATTGCCTGCGAAGGGAGGTCTTGGTACGGAGGGAATTGGAATCTTGTTCAAGAAGGGTTTCAGACAGAGATTTCCTTTCAGAACCGTGTTCAATTGCAGATGCAAGATTTTGTCGCACGACAGAGTCAATCAAATGTTGGGAAGAGTCCTTTTTAAGTTGAGAAGCCAATCCAGCAGATAATGAATGTTTTTCAAGTAATAAAGATCTTTGACCTTTGGTTGAAGTTGGTCGCTTTCTTGATTCATTTTTTTCTGTAATCAACACTTCCACCTAATACAATCAAGAAAAAGGTTAAAGGTAGCATAAGAATTAACTCATACAACAACTTTATGCATTTAAGTCAAACCTGATTTGATGGCTCCTTTTTGGATCCCCCAAATGCAACAAGGAAGTCTTTATCCTTGTGTTGCACGAGTACAAGGCTAAAACCCTGCTATCATAGCAGATATCAAAAAACATGCTTGTTAAATACTGTATAAAGTCAAGCATACAAAACTAAAGTATAGCCAAAGATTTTATCATAATCGTCAAATGATTAAAAACATTAATGTCAATAAATGCACAGTGAGCTAACGGTACGAGGTAGCAGCAGATGAATGACAAGCAAACCAGGCAGGAAAAAAAAAATAAATAAAAATTAACCTTGTTGGTCGTAATAGAAGATGGAGGTGACCCAATTGCCACAGACCATTCACTTTTTACAACATCATATACCAAAGTCTCCCCGTGTCCTGAAATATACAAAGAACATTAGAAATTTAAGAAGGAAGAGAAGAAGATATTTGCAGAGACCAAATCTCAAATTCTCGTGCTCTTATTATGAACAGATGAAATGATGACTGGTAAGAAAGATAATAGGAATAAAACCAATGCAACATAGTAACCAAGAACTAAATCAGTAAAATTCATGCATAAATTACTTTTTTTGATGCTGCAGTGTAAAAAGTTAAGTTCAGAAGATATAAATAAATAGTATGCACAAATAAATGCTTCCTCCATTAAAAAGCATACGTTTTTTCTTGCTTCCACCCCCTGTAATATACCATTTCGTGCCACATAACACACCACAGCAACCAGCCCTTGGAGATGGATGGAAACCACGTATTTTTATTCTTGACCATGCCATCTGAAAGAACATATATTTCCATTGATTACACAATGAATGAGCATTTAGTCTTCATCTTGAGGAATAAAAAAGTTTCACTAAATATAGAGAGAGAGCTCACTGTTTCAAAGTCAAGTGAATACAAGTCATTCAAGGTCCTGGATTTTGATGCTCCTCCAAATATAAATAGAATTTTACCATCATAAAGAGCTGCCACATGGTTGAATCTTGGACAAGGTGCTGCTCCCCTGTATGTGATATAACAGCATTACTTATCAAAAGCAACTAGACATTTAAATCAAGTCCTTATCAGCAGATAGTTACATGAAATTCGAAACTTTAGTTTTTGAACTTAACAAAAAACTAAAATCAATCATAACAAAGTATAAACACAATTACGTGTAGTGAAGTGGAAGCCATGTCAAGGACTTGAGATCAAACATATGTAGATCATTCAGTTTCCTCCTTTTGGCATCTTCTCCTCCAAACATTATTAAAACAGAGTTGGCCATCACAACCGTGTGGCCGCTGCGAGCAACCTGCCAAGAACAAAACATTGGTCAGTACTGCCTAAAGAGATTCAAATAGAAGAAACTATATTATGAGACATTAGATCAGGCAATGTTTCATTTTCTCACTATAGAATTAGTTCCTACTTCTTAGATTATTTGTGTGCAACTGTTTCAGATCATGTCTTCCAGACAATTTGATGAAGACTTGCTTCAGTTAAATGAGAGGGATAAAATAGAGGTATGTATGTTGAAAACTGCAATTCAACTACACCACAGATTCAAAATTTACTTGAATGAATGCAACAAATACAAAGAGACAATTTCTTAATTATTTTATTTATATGTAAATTCTTTATTGAACCTAGACAGAGTAATACATATTATAATGATTACCATGATTTATGATTTACTAAGTGATATGATTGGGCAAGATACGAAAATTGCAATCCAGTAGCATATGCCCTAACATTTCAATTCCTCATATTGCAGTTTTATCATAAGAAAATTGATTACCGGTATGTCTCCCTTTGCTTCCATGAGGGACCAGCACTCTGTCTCTGTATCAAACACCCATACTAAAAAAAACCAGAATGACAATTAGAACAGTTTTGCTCATGAACGAGGACAAAGCTATTACATATGTGAAGAAGAGGGTGAACCAGAAATTTTGTCACTTGCTGGGTCTGTTTTCCCTCCAATTAGGAGTGCTTTTTTCCCCCAAGAAACCTGGTCAAATTATCATCATCAAACACAATAAAATTAAGACCGTAATAAATGTAGTTGCAACCATAGATTAAAGTAAGCATTCAGCGAATATGTTGTAAAAAGCATAGATTAAAGTACCAAACAATGCCCCTTGCAAGCAGGAATCTTTAGAGGAAGACTGCTAGGCGATAAGTAAAGCTTAGAGGACGCCATGGTCCACAAAAATCTGTCAAAATTTAGCACCTGGTAATAACAATGAATTGTATCCAGATCTCAGTTTGTGTAATGAAGAATCAAATAATCATCTAATGTTAACATCGATGCTCATATGATAGGAACAATGTCCCCAGTACCCTTACCTGCACATCGTCTAACAATCCATTCCCTGATTCACCACCAACCACTACCATCTTATTCTGAACTACAGCTGCAGCATGCTATTCACAAAGAATAATAGTCAAATCTTAACCAAAACTGCACACAAGTCATGACATAAGACTTCCAGAAAATGACCAGGACCAAACATTAAAAATAATAAGAATCATAAAAATTACATACATAAGATCTAGGAGTGGGTTTTTCCCCTGCAATTGACAACACCATCCAGTTCTCTGAACTCCCTGATGTACTAGTATGCATCTCAGCTGTAGCAGACAAAAACTGGCTGTCAATTTCCTCAGAATGACCACTTGTCCTTGCAGCTCCTTCTCCCTATAAGAAGCTTTATCAGTGGAAAACCCTCATTGTTACAAATTCAACCCCACATAGGGAATGAAGCTGGAAAAATGACATTGGAGTTTACATTTCGTTTCTGGTGATGCCTGATGGGGCTTCTAGTTCCCTGGGGAGTGTCAGAAAGCTGGACCTTCAATCGACTGAGACAACACAACAATAACAAAATCAGTTTTGAAAGAGTTTATTTTCAATTTATTTGAACTCATTCTATGACATAAACTCTTGAATATAACCTTTGAAACAAATATGAAAATGGTTTAACCTTACTCTCTCTTTGATTAGAGAAACAACCTTAGATAGACTCTATTCAATAAACACTTAATTAAGTTGTTTCCCCAAATATACCCTTACCCTTGAAGAACTAGTGCTACCTCACCACCTACCGGTGCATGAAAAGAAATTAATTTCAAATTAGAAAGAGGAAAAGGTAAAAGAAATATTTTCACCTGCCAAGTTTCATATGCCTTCGAGAGAAGCCGAACATTTTGTTCTTCAAAGCTCAAAGCAGTGCTGAAATCTGAGTGAAGCAAGAAACAAGTTGAAAAGAGCACTAAAACTCCAAAAAGGGTGACCACGTTATCCTCAAAGTCAAACAAAGAGTTTCCCTAACTAGAATGCAAATCAAGATCGCTCCTTTTCACTTGCCCATTAGAAAACTTTCAAAGTCCAAACTCACAATGGCAAATCAAAGAAAACAATAACACAACAATCCTCACCGACAGGGTGAAAACAAAGTCCAAACCACACGTATATAGTGTTAGTGCTGTGAATGAAGAAAATCTCACAACAACATCAAACTGAAAATGGGGAAGAGGTGAAAACCATGAAAGAGAGATGATATACATTATACATTGAATATTGTCAATTCTTCTTCCATCCAAGTTTTACATCCATCTTAGTCAGATAAATATTCATGTTTGATAATTTAAAAAATAAATACGCTTATTAAAATGTGTACAAATGGGTTTTCATATGATTTTCCAGAGAAGAAGATTCTTTATTTTATTTTTTTTAAATAGTGCTGCTGCTCGGAAAGAATCTTATGCATAAAAAATGTAACTTTTTTGTTTAATGTTTTTAATCAGTAGAAAATTACATATCTTTATACAGTTCAAGTGACATGGAGTGATGATTAGAAATAAATCATTTACTGTATTGAAAATCAAATGCTTGGGATATTTATTTGTTAAGTAATTAGAAAAAAATTGTGGAGTGAATAAAAACAGAAAGAGATAGGGTGGGTCCAGTGTGCATCAGTGATTGTTGACTGCATGCATGCATAGGTGTGTTTCTGGTCACTTGTGTGAGAGAAAAATGAGGTAAAAGATGGCATTTATGACACACCACGTGTGTACCCTGTGGGTAAGGGTAGTGACCCTAAGTTAAGAGACAGTCACAAACCCAAATGAAGCGTTGTCTTGTCTTTGAGATTGTGGTTCATCATCATCATCATCAATCACTTTTCCTCCTTCTTCTTCTCCACTTTAATCTGATTCATGTTATTTTCTATGTCCAGGATCACCAACAGCACAAAAGTGGTTTCTTATTTGTGACATTTAATTTTTGTTCATCTTCTATGATTGGACTTGTCTTTGTAAGAAAACAAAACAGTTTTGGCGTTACTATAAATTGATACAATTGGGATATTAGCCTTATAATATAATAATACTATTTAAAAAATTGAAACAAACTTTTTATAAATTTAACTTTTTTCTTCATTAATTACTTAATGTACAAATTAAGAACAATTTTTCTAAAGTTATATAGCAAAGATTCTACCAGGTAACTAATATACAGTTAGTTTTAATGTAAAGAAGTTAACTTTAATTTTAGTTTTGGTTTTATCTTAACTGAGAATTTCATCCAAAAGTTAAAAGTTCATAATACTTGTCAAGTTTTAGAGAAATGTTATTTAATATTTTACCATTTTACTACAATATTTTTAAAACATTTCACATTTTATTAAAATATAATCCATAATTCTTTATTTTAAAGATTGAATATATATATTCAATACATTACTAAATATTTAAAAAGATGTTTATACGGATATATCTTTTAAATAGATAGTAAATATAATTTAAATGAACATAATTTAAAATCTAAAATCTACCTGATTATTACGTGCATGCAATCATTTATTATTATTAGAAAATAGAAATTATACAATTATACAAATAAAATTTAAAAAAGACAAAATATACATCCCAAAAACCAATAAACATTTCAAAGAGAAATAATGTAAAACATAAAGTTTAGACTTCTTATTTAAATTGAGAGTTTACTGATGGAACATGACATTGTTATTTTTCTGTGAATCCTAAAGTACCTATTTTAACGAGTTCGAATCTATGGAAGTTTATGATAGGGGAATAAATGGTTCAAATGAACAAGAGGCTGTACAGTAAAGATGAGAATTACAAATAATTTTGTTTTTTCTAATAATATTCTCTTTTTTGTTTTTCATTAGCAATTATTTAGAACACCAAACATATTTTTTGTCTTCTCCTACCAATTTAGCAAATAAAAAAGAAATCATATGCACTTACATCTATCCATTTTTTATGATGCGTGAATCAGTCATTCATCAAAGTTATTCGCTTGCAAGCGGGATCTTGAAAATTATTTCTTAAACCACTGAACATTGAAAAATGGTGATAGGAATTATGCACAGAAAATGTTTGACGAAATAGCTGAATAAGAATGTGATGTATTTGAGTTTCATGTAATCTTGGTAAATTTGCACGGAATTTTTTTTCTTTACTGAAATAGGATTCTTATGAAGGTTTTGGATTTTACAGGGCTCGATAAAGTAGGAAATGTGAAGCAGCCATGTTCTTCCTGAAATACAATGATTGATGTTTACATTGATTATAGAAACCCAATATCTGCTAAAGAATCTGTTTTTAAATGCACATCACTGATATTGGAAATAGAAGTTGCTTACAAAATGCAAGTTGCTTGGTTCTCAAATTGTGTCTGCTTCAAATAGAAGTTAACACAGGGAGGGTTAAGAGAGTAGACACCATCTTTCACTAAATGTTTTAAGACATTAAATTTGTAAATTTTTTCTCTTTTATATACTTTTCATATCATTCACCTTCACTCAATGTAGAATTCTCAACTTCAGACTTGAATTTATCACATGATCAATATTATGATGCAATTGTGTCATTCCGTAACTAGTGAGTATCCAACTGTTGATGCTATATTACTGGTAAGATCATTTAAGAAATGTGTTCACTGTCAAGAAAATGTTATTGACAATTTTCATTCTTCGTGAACAGGGCATCCAAATTTGTGACACTTGCATAGGCTATACTATGGCCAGCTGGAATATAAAATACTTGTCAACCTTGACTTTTGAGGTGAATGTATTTTAAAATAATATTATGTAAAAGTTGTACAAAAGTGACACAGTTATTCATCTGCAAAATATGATTATGACTTTTGCATGCTAATTTTATCACTAACTAGTGCTTTTCATTTTCATCTGTCTCACAAGGAGAATAATTCTGGATTACATATTCTTTCATATCGTTTTATTGTATATATAATATAATTCCAGGAAACAGATAGTGTTGGAGGGGGTCCAACTCCATAATGGACATATCCAGAGTACATTTTATCTCTAGAATATAACCACTTTTCCTTAATCTGAAAGACTAAAGAGGCTCTTTAACTTGATGATATGCTCAATTAGTTTTTCTCTACCTTGTCTTTTTCCTAACTTGGGCATATAACTATTTGATGTGACAGAGGAACCATGTTAATGTTACTGACATGTCGCACTCACTTCTTGTACTAATAGATTTATTCCATTCTGTGATTGTCCCTCACCAACTATGTGAAAGAACAAGACACCGTTTGTTGCCTTAATGCCTTATCACATGGACTATGATTCTAGTCTCACAATGTGCCACTTCCCAAAGAGAAATTCTGTTGATTTCTTTTTCTGATATGAAAAACATGAAAAAAGAGAGCATGGAAGGATTTTGCTTAATGTTCACACCAACACATTACTTTTTTTCATTTGTGTCATCCCATTCCTTCTGTTATTTAATTTTGAGTCCAATGATTGTTGTAGAAAACAGTCAAAACACATTTCTGCATCTTTGCCTTGTTCTGAAGTCAGTTCTGTGAAAATGCTGATAAACCACACTATTCACTGTAGCATGATTATTAAACAAGCTGTTGAAATTTATATCATCTGCAAGTTCATTCAGTTTATTATAATTAGCTAAAACACAAGGCTACATTCAATACAAAAAGGGCTAATTAAATGACACCTTTATCAGTCAAGTTAATTAGCCTCATTATTTATTAGAAATTAGCAGCACATACATAAACTCTGTTGTACTAATATACATGCATCCTATAATGGATCTGGCCGGCCTTACATATAACCTCACCATAATTATACATGAAACCAAAACAGATTTTTAGTGGCTGATGAGAAAGGTTAATATTGATTTATCAAACCCAAAGAGCACCTGCGTTCCTAAGCATAGGGATTAAGGTCCGGTTTAGGTGAAGGCTCATAACTTCATTGGTTCCACCAACAAGCTTACCATCGATGAACACAGCAGGCACAGAGGGGTTGCACCCTAGCCTTAAAAGAGCTTGCTCAATGTCCTTCCCTCTTGGTATCTCATCAAGTTCATGAACATTTGGATTCACTCCAAAGTCACTGAAGAGGGTTTTGATGGTGTGGCACATGCAGCAGGAACTCCTGCTGAAGATCACCACTGGCTTCTCTGATACCATCTGTGCCACTCTATCCATTATGCTGCTGCTTGGTGAAGTCCACAAATGTAGTCTCAAGGGTTAACCAATGTAGTCTCAAGTTTTGAATGCAGAAAGTGCTGAGGGAAACCTAGCAAATGTGGGTAGAAATGTGAAGGAGAGGTACTTGAGGTTTTGGTTTGTTGTGTGCATGATCTAGGAGCCAAATGGGGTTTGCTTATATAGGGGTTTGAGGACATGGTACGGTTGCTTTGCTGGGAATAAACATTAGACTCTAAGTGTGGTTCTCATGAGAGAATACATCACAACAAACAATAAATTTTATTAGACTGTAATTTAAATTATATTAACAGGATTGATTTATAAAACAACAGTGTGCACCGTATAAATTAATCATATTTCTGGTCGACAACAAAAATTAGTGAGTATAGAAAAGAGGAGGAGAGTGTGGCTGAGGAGAAAGGAGGGGAATGTTCCATTAGATATTTGGGTCGGTTTCTAAATTTTCTTGGATCATTTGTCTGAAAGTGACTTATTCATTTTTCTTTTCATTCTAACGAATCCATATCTATGCATGCATACGGAAAAAAAAAAGGAGTATCCTTGCGCTTGGTACGGCAATAAAGAAGAAGAAAAAAAAAAACTGTGCATGCACATCCCTCTCATAAATCATGTAACAACTGGGGAATAAGGAATAGTGTTACATAAGAGAAATTAGCTTTGTGAGAATTGATCTGAGTGTAGTTAGAATGTGAATGCTTTTTACATTATCATCTTTGCCATTATAATAAATAAAATAACTTTTTTTAATTTTGTTGGGGTTTTCCTTATCTATGTTGGAAGCATCTGCTACCATGAAAGGTAAGTTGAATTTATCCCATTGGGACCTCTTTCTTGCTATTAAGATTGGCATCCAATTCTAGAAAGGGAAATTTGACTACAATGACGGATCACTGCAAGTTCTAACTAAGAAAAATTCAATATTTGAAAATTATTAAATTTTTCATTCCTCATTAATCGCATACTAATAGGAGTGGATTTAATTATATGATTATGGTAATTAAGAAAAACATAACTGGCTAATTGCTGTTTCATAACTTCATACTACTGGTATGAATAGCTGGGTTGTGCTCTCTAGAAAATTCCGATAAATTTAAGGGTAGGTGTCTTTGTTTGGGACCCTGTTTGGTTTTTGCTAAAGGAATCCCTAGGGTGGGAGCAGCTAATGTTCACGTCCAAAACTACGACAGAATTTCATATATACCTTTGATGCGTTTGTGTATGGATTTCATACCACGTCTTGTTGCGACAACTAGACCCACCAACTATAGCTAAAGCGCACCAACATGCAAATTTTTGTTTTCAAAAAATTATTAAAACTTTCCTCGCACATAAAATTCGGGCTTTATTCGGGCTTTTTTTATTTGAGGATATCTTTGATCACAAAATTGTAAAATAGGATCAAGATGTCAAGTCAAAGTACGATATTAGAGGTGATGTTGTCATTCATTCAGTTGGTTTCTCTTTATTTTATTTTTTTCAAGAAAACAATGTTATCCTCTAATAGGACAGTTTATGTTAATTGAAAAGAGACGACTTCACTTTTCTTTTTTTTTTTTCAAATTGTTCAATTTCACTTTCTTGAACGTTGCAGTTTTACGTATTCTTTTTTTTAATTCTTCACTTTTATTTAATTGTTGTATTTTAATTATTAATTAATATTAAAATATATTAATATTTATTTTATTTTATTAATTTTTTTACTATTTATTTTTCCAATAAATTTAAATTAAGAAATAATCAAAATTCATTAATTTCGTAAAAAAAAACTTGAAAAGTGAAGTCGGCCTACACCAGGACGACTTCACTTTTTTTTAACATACAAATCGTCCTACGTAAGAACGACATTACTTTTAAAAAAAGAAAAAAAAAATAAAAACGACTGGGTGGAAGACAACTTCATCCTGACAATTTGATCTTATTTGGCAAACAAGAAAATTAACAAACTCATATTTACAAATTTGACTTCAAGCAGACCCTGAAATAAAAAAATAAAAAAAAAACCTAAAATTTGGCTAATAATGTTTCTTTCCAAATAAAATTAGATCAACCCATAAAACAAATTTATTAGATCTTTCGAAAGAGAATTATCGAGGAAAAGACAATATTAACAATACATATTTCAGTTCACATAAAAAAATTGACACATTCAATTAAAAATTTCAATGAATTTTTATCATTATATAAAATTCTTTTTTTTTTTCATTTTTATTCGATATAAAGCTTAGATTTAAGGATTCCTACAAATTTTAAGTTTCAATAAAAATGAAAAAGAAATATAATTATTATCTTATAATTTTAAATTAGAGAAAGTGTAATTATTTATGAGTTTAGTTTATGTCACATTGTTATAAATATTTATTGTGAATTTATATCGACAAACTCAACAGAACTAATGATTGGTTTTAGTAAACCTGACGAATAAAATATAAGAATAATTAGAATTATTTAAAAATATTAATATTAAAAAAAGTATATAAGATTTTTTACTTGATAATTTAGATTTTCAATTTATATATGATTTAGATTTTTCACATTAAATACTGTTTTTTTTTAATATTGATTCAGTCTATTATCAGAAAGTCATTCTGTATAATAATTTCTGTATTAGTTTGAATGGTAGATTTTATAAATTTGAAAGAAAAAATTCAACCGTCAAAAACAAGCAAGAGAGACTATTAAATTCATTAGCTTGTGTAGTTTAAATAATTTGAAACTGTTTAAAATGATATAATTGAGGGAATATGGCAAATAAACCCGTCCCCGTAGGTATTGCCCGAACCCGTCCCCGTTTTGACGGGGAATCCCCGCATTGACTGGGTATGGGTATGGGTATGGGGAATCCCCGACTTTTTCAGTTGGGTATGGGGAT
>Ga0214542_1006289_pt1 | contig 21787 bp, 15 predicted proteins | sample CNSS1metaG_FD_160096 | JGI IMG/M metagenome (GOLD analysis project Ga0214542, IMG submission 160096) | Root nodule microbial communities from cowpea collected in UCLA plant growth center, Los Angeles, California, USA - CNSS1 | ecosystem: Host-associated > Plants > Roots > Nodule | place: USA...
TCATCGAATCAAATGTTGAAGTATTCGTGAATGGTTGTTGTTGTGATTAGATTAACGATAATTTTTTAATGTTGATGAATTATGGTCATTCAACTTTGTTATATGACAATATAGTTTTGTACTTCATGAATTATGAATATTGAACTTTGTTATATTACAATATAATTGTTTATAATAAATGGTTTTTGAAATTTTGTTTACAATATATAATTCATGATAATTATTATAAATAATCCCGTGCATTGCACAGGTCAAAAAACTAGTATTAAGTACATTAAAGGGAGAGTATGTATACCTTTCTCCATGAAATATTACCCTTTAGTTGCTCTAAAGATTCAATAAGATGGATAACTTCAACCCCTTTTCTCTGAGATATGAGCTTAGTACTTTGGATAAAATTAGATGAATTATTATCCAAGGTTTCACTACTACCTTTGATTCCCTATTATACGATCTCTCTTATTTGATGGGTTTAGAGTACATAAACATAGGTAGCTTCTCAAGGAGGGGACCTTGTCTCTACTTAATGATTGAATAGATATAAACCTTATTCTTCTACTGGCTTATGAAATTCTAGTCATGAGCAGGATGCTCCCTGAAGTCCATTACTATTTTATCCTTCATTATTAATTAATTTATTTATATGTCTCTTTAATTGACAAGTTTTGTGTTTCTCATATGAAACATAAAAACGTACAAATCAACCACATATGGTACCCCTCTCAATTTTTATTTCAGTTTCATTTTTTATTGTAGTTATAATTCTAATTTTGTTTATTACCTTTACATTTTGTAACAAGTAATCAATTACCACGTTTCTTCATATAATTTGTTGTCAATCTTAATCATTAATTGATTATGTTTATATAGTTTGTTTGAGATTGATATGGCTTGAATAGGGTATTGGTTAAAATTTAAAAATCATATTTCAAAAGCAATGAAATGCAAAACCAACTACATCTTGAAAAATCATTCATATTAACTAACAATATATTTGGTTAAATATTTGGTATTATGCAACACAACAACTTTCTTGTTTTACTTCTCTTCAAACACGTTGTCTCCAACTATTACTTACTGTACATTTCTAGCATTAGGTATACTCCATTAGTCTTTTATTATTTTATATATGTTCGATTAGGATTGAGAGTGTTTGGCATAACTTTTTCACAACTGCCTACATTTACAATCATCGTGCTGCTGAAATTTCAATTTTGATTGGTACTAAAAGTCTCTTCCTCAAATTAGGTTGGGCCAAAGCTAGGAGATGAAGTTATGGAGGTGGTGAGTTTGCAGAAGCTACAAAAATGGGAGAGATTGCTCTCGGTTTGGAGGTTATGGTGGTGGGATGAAGGTGGTTGATGGTGCTCTTGGATAGGTTGGACCAACTCTAGAAAAGGGTGGCTAGAGGAACCTCATGGGACGCAGAACATTATACAATCAAGTTTGTGGCGCAAAATAAATTTTGGTAGTAGAACATTATACATCTCAAAGTGATCTTAAAGGGGGGAGACACCTAATTTATAAATGGTGTCTCCAAAGTAGATCAAAACCCTAAAAATGTATTCTTGCACTAAACCCTAAAAATTCCATCTTGGTGAAGGAGACACTCTCACTTTTTGAAATATCCTTCATTCCTAGAGTGCCATGTGGAAAACCACTTAAGTGAAAGTTTCTCTTCTTAGAAAATGACACATGACCACTACCTTTGTAAGAGAACTCTCCACTAAGAGCTTGCCATGTGGTCACCATGTCATGTGTGGGACGCCCTCCACCTAAGCTAGGGTTACAAAACTAATCCTGCAATATTAGCTTAAGCTAGGCGCAAAACATGGCCTTCCAACTTAAGTAAGATTGTTTAAAAACCACACTACTTGGTCCTTAATACAAGGCCTAAATATTCATAATCTACTAGAGATATTCCATTGTGGCCCAAAAGAAAAGAGCTTTGTTTCATCTTGCATAGATGTCGCTAGCTCTTCTTGAAAGTGTTGTCCATGGCTAGAGGTATGCCTTCATCCCCTCTTGTTCAAAAGAATTTGTCCTCAAATGTTCAAATTGTCAAGTGCCCATCCTTCCTCCTCTTGGAGATGTTTGGCATTCTTCCTACCGAGGACAAAATACCCTTCTTAAGAAAATTAAGACAAAGTAAATGTCATTAGAATAATCACTAGCCTTTTGGGCTTTTTAAATCGCCCTATATGCCTTAGTTCTCGCGCAAACGAGACATATAAAAATGTAGTGGAATTTTTGTAATTTAAGTGAAATTTTATGCCTCATTTAGCATGACAACCGAAGCAGAATAGATTCTATGCCTTGGTTACAATCACAACCGAGGCAGATATCTCCCAAAATTTTTAAACTTCCCGTTGTTTTGAACTTTTTAAATTGATTACATAGTTTTATGCCTCAGGTCCCTCTTAACTGAGGCATAAATTGATTCAAGACATAAAGTCCACCTTGCCTACACGACCTATCCCATCACCTTATGAGATGTGTGGTTCTGTACAAAACATTCATACGGAAAGAAACACATTATATCCAGAATCACAGATTTTCCCAAGAAAAGCAAGATTCATAGCAAGACCAGGTACGTAGTAAACATCAAACAAAGACAAAGATAGTGTGATAGTGGTACCAATACAAGATAATGGAATTAATTCACCGTTAACAATTACAATGAACATGGATGAGTTAGGTGAAACGAAACAAAATAAGGCAAATGATGTGGTATATGATTAGTGGCACTTGAATCAATGATCCATTTGTCTAAAGATATATTTGGTGGAGATGTACCTTTAGATTGCAAGGCTATGTTGGCATACGATTGAGAAGTAAGGAACTTTTGGAACTGATCGGCCAAAGATTGATCCAAAGATGGTGAAGCAATATTATCATGTGGCTGGTTCGGACGAGACTATTTTTGTGAGTGAAATTGCTACTGAGGAGGATGAGATGTTGAGGAGGGTGAGACTATTGTTGCTATGTACGATGTTGTTGTAAAGATTGTTGTTGAGGAGGTCTAGCTTTGTTTAGTAACAAAGGATACTAAGATTTCTAATGAATCTTCTATTTGTAGTAAGAACACTCATCAAAAGCAACTTTGCCAGTATGTTGTTTCTATTGAGCAGAAGAAGGATTGGTCTTGTGATCATTATGAGTTTGAAGTCTAATTTCTTTTGCTAATAATTCATTAACAACATAATCAACAAAAGGTAGAGGTTTGCGATGCAAAATTGAACTACGTAAACTTTCAAACTAACTACGCAAGGTCATAAGAAATTTAACCAAACATTGTGATTCCCTACGAGTGGGCATCGCCTTTAACCGACCTACATGATCCTTTGGCCAAGCTTGATTCGTTTGGACCTTCAACCTGAGATTGTCCGTTTCGATCCTTTGGCACTCTTCTCCACATTCGAGCTAGACCGGCCTGTCTCATTAGACTTACCTATTAGCCATGGGTCATATTAAAAACTAGGGGTGGGCAAAGTTAACTGAATTTTACCAAACTATCAATTAACTGTACTAAATTAAACTAAATTAACTAAACTGTTTTAAATTGAAAATTAAACCAAACTATATTATAGATCAGTTTTAAAAAACTGCACTAATGCAAGTACAGTTCAGTTAACTCATTATAACCTAAACTACTTTTTTCCAATTCAAAAGTGATGTCGTCCTTTTTTTTTCTCCAACCTATACACCCGAATCAAGATAAGCATCTAGTTTTAAATTTCATCAACCATATTCCATTTTTTTCAATTTATGGTAAACATTTTTCAATTCCATCAATTAAAAAAATAATGGATGATTAGAGAAATATATCACTGTATTTCATTCTTAATATTTTTCATTTTTTTATAAGTATTTCTATCATTATTAGTAAACACCGATAATTATAATTTTAGAAAATACAAACATAAAAAATAGCAAAAAAAATTAACATTATTTGTATAAAAAAATATTAGTATTAGTTTCTTTGTTATTTCATGGAATTTTCTATTATTATTTTCACAAAGATATGTTGAAACCAAAGTCATATTTTTAATCAACAATTTGTATTGATTTGTTCAAAATCTAAAATAAGGAAAATAGTCGTATAAATGAAATGATTAAAAAATATGAAATTTTTTTAAGATAACATTTCAAGATAAAATGGAACTTTCAAGTACTATCAATTTTGATAATTGAAGATGTGTTAATAAGTTGTATTTTATAATGAAAATTATATTTGAAGATGTATTAATTTTTATGTTTTCTTAGGGTTTTTTTTTTTTTATTTTAAGATATATTCGTGAATAGAGACAAAATTTTCCTATCTATTTAGTTTTATGTCTTTGTTTTTTTTTTTAGTTTGTAAGAAACATATATTATGAATGAAGTGGGTAAGTACTACCTTTTCTCGTTTTTTTAGTTAATAAGTACTACCTTCAAAATTAGTACAATTTAATTCAAAATTAGTACAATTTGATTCAAATTTAGTGCAATTTGGTTCAAAAATAGTACAGTTTGGTTAAAAAATAGTGTAGTTGATTCAAAATTTGTGCAATTCAATTCAAAAAATAGTGTCATTCAGTTCAAAATTAGTGTAATTCAATTCAAAATTAGTGTAATTCGGTTCAAAACTGGTGTAGTTAAGTTCAAAAGTAGTGCAATTTAGTTCAAAAATAGTGTAGTTCAGTTAAAAAATAGTGCAGTTCAGTTTAAACGTAGTGTAGTTCATAAAAAAGTTCAGTTTATAACAGTTCAGTCAAGTTCATATTATAGTGCAGTGTAGTTCAATACAATGCAGTTCAGTTCAGTTTATTAGAAAATAAAACAGTTCAATTCAGTTCGTGTGAACTCTTTTTCAGTTCAGTGTAGTTCAGGCGAACTATTTTTTAGTTCAGTGCAGTTTTTGGTAGTGCAGTGCAGTTTAGTATATTTTCCCCAGCCCTATTAAAAACTTTAGTGGTGAGTGTATTTAAAAAATTGAATTCTCCTCACTGTGTTGCTATCAACAATTCCCACTACTTGCATTCTCCAAAGTCTGAAGAAAATGATGATGCAAGAAACACTAAAAATGCAAAAGTCATTGGGAAAGGTCAATATTTCCTCATCTCAAGTTGCATTGATAGTGGACCAATTCCTCTACGCCAACAACTCACTACAAAATATTTGTATTTAATAGGGATTATTTACTACAAGTTAATATAACCTCAATAATGGATTTAAGTAACATAGGGTTTTAGAACCTCTATTAAATGCCAAAGGTTTGTTGTGCATTCGGTCAAAATCAACCATATTTTGGTCAAGGTTGACTTGGTTAAATTTCAATCAAGGTCGGCCTTATTGAATTTGGTCGAATCTCGAAGACTTAGCCTAATTCGGTCAGGACCGACTCAATTGAATTCGAAAAAATTTTGTACGAAGTCGTTTCAAATGTGTTTCAAAATAATAATTGAGCTTTTTACACTATTTGAGACATTTTTTTCTTGAATGTGTTAGTATTATGGTGTTTGATTTAGTCTCATATCGCTTAGAATTGTGAGATATGTTTCTCTATTTTACTATATAAGAGACCCTATGTAAAACTTTAAGATACAGTAGAAAATAAAAATACTTCCTAGTGTAGTCGTGGACGTAGGCCTACACATTGTACGCTGAACCACGTTAAATTCTCTGTGTCTATTTTTCTCTCCTTTATTCTTTCCTTTATTGCCTTGTCCCTAACAATTGGTATCAAGAGCCATTTTTCTTAGTATGCTATGTGGTTGCATTATTGTCTGAGCTTCCACATCAGAAAAGATTTGGTTTCTTTTCTCTTGGGAATCTAAGTTTAGAGAAGTAGTGGGAGCTTTGGTCAAAAGCAGCAACAGGAGCTTTGGTCAAAAGCCGCAGCAGGAGATTTCGTCAAAAGCAGCAAGAGCAATGGCATTCGAAGAAGGGAAGGTGAGGATTGAGAAGTTTGATGGCAGTGACTTCGGGTTCTGGAAGATGCAGATAGAGGACTACCTGTGTCAGAAGAAGTTGTATCTACCCTTAACCGGGCAGAAGCCAAACGACATGGAGCAGTCAGAATGGGATTTATTAGATCGACATACACTCGGTGTGATCTAGTTGATGTAACATCCCTAATGAATATTACTTGATTTTATATTAAATATATATAAAAAAAACAAGCGTCGCAATATTATTAAGTCTCATACTCGGAAACTACATAAATTTAATATTTAATGCGACAAAAAATTTTAAATGTAATTAAATCCAAAGTCATTACAAGTTCCAATAACACTATAGAAACACTAATAAAGTCCTAGCTCTATCCCAGCTAGCCCTCACTCCGTCGCCTGAGCACCCTCGACATCACTTGTAACACCATCTACTCCCGTGTAACGAATTACACTATCATTGCCAATCACAAACAAAAAGGGTGAGCTCAAAAGAATATAAAACATATATCAAATAAATAATATAAAACATAAACACCCAACTACATTCTCAGAATTTGACCCTATTCACATCCTTAGTACCCGCAAGACTCTAAAAACCTCTAATTTACTCAACAAAGTTAACCATGGACTCAGGATTCATGATGCTCACACGAACCTGCCCCCTCGTGGTCCTGCCTCTACGAACCTCCCCGCTCGTAGTTCTACTCTACGGACCTGCCCGCCCGTAGTCCAACACATGTGATCCACCAGCTACGTACCTCCCCGCACGCAGCATCTCTCAACTGTGAGCACGGAACATACGAACCTACCTCGCTCGTATCCCCATAGAAGAGTAATTGAGTATGAACCTCCCTGCTCATACCATCACATGCTAATCACCATCCATGAACCTACCCACTCATGGCACAACATCTCCTAATCCACGTTTTCATCAGTGTGTACAAACAACACACATAAACTGCACTAAACACGCTTGGGCTAGAAGCCTTAGCTTAAGCGAACTGGCCTGTCTCGCTTAGGCTAAGCTTCCTCGCCTGAGCAAGCGTGCTAAACTGGTTTACCTGCGAGGTCTCGCTTAAGCGAGTCTCTCCTCGCCTGGGCGAGATTTTCGCCTAACACCCAAACTCCCGCCTAGGCGGCGAGTTAACAAATCGCCAAGTTAAAACGCGAGGTCTCGCTTAAGCGAGAGCCTCTCGCCTGGGCGAAAACCTTGTCGCCCAAACATCAATCCCCTTGCCTGCGCGAGGTGCCCCAAAACAAAGTCTCACACCCTCAATTTCTCGCTTAGGCGAGAGGTATTCGCCTGAGCGAGTTAACAGGTCGCCCAAAACCCTGACACTCTGCCTGAGCGAGTAGCTCGTGCAGAAACACAACTTTCGACTTTGCAACTCTCGCCTAGGCGAGCCTGGCTCGCCTAAGCGAGATTATCAGTCTGGTTCACTGTTACGCGCACACAAACACCCAAACCATGCCAACACCCTTTTCAAAAATTGTAAATCAGTCCCCTTCATCGTTCCAAAGTTATGAACCTATTTTAGACCCCAAAATTTGATCCCAAACCAATGCAATTGAACCATAGTCACATACAGTACCCAAAAACTCTATTATTTCCAATATGCGCATACAAGAGTGATTAAGAAACGTACATCAGCCAAGGTTCAACCCAATCACAGAGAGCATGAAAATTTCATGGCAACAAGACATATAATCATGTGTAACACTGCATTAACAAAATCAATACAATCACATAATTTTGCACATAGAGGAGCTCCCCTAACCTGGAATTTTCATGGCTTTTAATTGGAATTGTGCGTCTTCCCCTAGAGTACCAATGCTCTCTATTTGGCTTTTCCCAATTCAGCTCTCAATTGCCCTAACACCCACGGTTCTCTCCAGATTTTCGCACCCCTCTGCCTATACCAAAATACAGCTGCCAAAACCCTTCCTCTCACCTCAATTTCACCTTATATAGGCATCCCAATAGTAGGTTTAAGTGACAAAACAAAAAACTTAACTTAATGGTGATTTATTTGTTATTCAAGGCCCATGATTGAATGATTTTTCAGCCCCTTTGGCTGCCTCTTCTACTAGGTTTCCTCCACCCTTCCACATTCTTACCATAATCCACTATTTAGCAAAAAGAGAGTTAAAATTGGGTTACCGGGATTCGAACCCATACCCTCACAATACAAGGTCAAACCACAACCAACACACCAATTAACATTTTGTGATAATTCGTACAGATATAATATTACATTATCACCTACCATGCTCCCACATGTTATATATAAAAATAGAAATAAAACAAACATCACATACTTGGCATACATAGGACTCGAACCCAAGTCCTCTCACATAATTAAAGTACTCTTAACCACTTGAACTAGTACTTTTCCACACCAAAGCATTCCGCATTAAATGCCTTAAAGGCTTCCATTACCCACATTTATTAAATAATTATTTAATTAACTATTTAATTTTCTCGGGTCTTACAGTTGACATTAGCCAAGAATGTTGCGTTCAACATCATGAACGAGAACACAATCGTAGATTTGATGAAGGCGTTGTCAAATATGTATGAGAAGCCATCCGCAACTAATAAAGTGTATTTGATTCACAGGCTAGTCAACCTAAAAATGGGTGAAGGTAACTCGATTACTAATCATATTAGTGAATTTAATACAATTATTGCGCAGTTGACATCTGTGCAGATAACATTTGATGATGAGGTGAAAACATTAATTTTATTATCATCTCTTCCAGAAAGTTGGAGGGCAACTGTTACTGTAGTTACTAATTCTGCAAGTAATAGTAAGTTGAAGCTTTGATAACATTCGTGACTTAATCTTAAGCGAAGATGTTCGTAGGAAAAGTTCAGGGGAATCTTTCAGTTCTCGTTCTGGTTCAGCATTGAGTACTGAAACTAAAGGAAGAAGTAGCCAGAAAGGTCGTAATCAAGGGCGAGGCAGATCAAAGTCTAGAGGGAAGTCACAACCAAAATTTCGGAATGATATTACTTGTTGGAATTGACAGAAAAATGGTCACTTTACAAATCAATGTAGGGCTCCAAGGAAGAACAATAACAAGAAGCAAGATGATGATTAATCAACAAATGCAGCAACTGATGAAATTGAAGATGCACTATTATGTAGTCTAGATAGTTCTATTGACTCATGGATTATCGACTCAGGTATACTACACCTTCCTTAGAATTATTATCTAACTATGTTCTAGGAAATTTTGGGAAGGTCTACCTTGCAGATGGAAAATCTCTTGATATTATAGGAAGATGTGATATCAATATCAGAACCTCTAATGGAAGTGTGTGGACTTTGAATAATGTCAGACATATTCCTGCCTTAAAGAGAAACTTAATATCTATATGGCAGTTGGATAATCAGGGCATTACACCACCTTTGGAGATGGACATTGGAAGGTAATGAAAGGCAATCACGTTGTTGCTCGTGGAAAGAAGCAAGAATCTCTTTACATGATTGCAAATGAGGATATGATATCAGTTGCAGAAGTTAGCAACAATTCCTCTTTGTGGCATTAGAGGCTTGGGCATATGAATGAGAAAGGAATGAAGCTCATGGTCTCAAAAGGTAAAATACCTAACTTAAAGCATGTTGACGTTGGACCTAGCGAACATTGTATCTTTGGAAAGCAGAAGAATATTAGCTTCTCCAAAACAAGTAAGTCATCTAAAGTTGAAATACTAGAACTAGTGCATACAGATGTTTGGGGGTCAACTCCAATGAAATCCCTTGGAGGTTCACAGTATTACGTAACCTTCATTGATGACTCTATAAGAAAGGTATGGGTTTATTTTCTTAAAAATAAATCTGATGTGTTTTTTGTGTTTAAAAGGTGGACAAAGAAGGTTGCACTCAAACAAGTTTAAAGATTAATTGTTTGAAGTCTAATAATGGTGGAGAATATGACAATAGTCAATTCAAGGAGTTTTGTTCAGAGAACAGGATCAGAATGACCAAGACGGTTCCAGGAACACCATAACAAAATGGTGTGGTAGAAAGAATGAACAGAACCTTGAATGAGAGAGCAAGATGTATGAGAATCCAGTCAGGATTACCCAAGGTATTTTGGGCAGATGCAATAATCACAACAGCCTATCTCATAAATAGAGGACCATCAGTTCCTTTAAGCCATCAGTTACCTGAAGAAGTATGGTCTAGAAATGAGGTAAACCTTTCACATTTGAATGTTTTTGGTTGTGCTTCATATATTTTGTTGACCTCTAATAGTAGAGATAAATTGGACCCTAAGGCAAAGCGATGCTATTTTATTGGTTATGGATCTAACATGTATGGCTACAGGTTTTGGGATGACCAAAACAAGAAAATTATCAAAAGTAGAAATGTTACTTTTAATTAACATGTTCTATAAGGACATGAGTACAGAATTTGCAAATGCAAATAAACAGCCAGAGCAGGTATCATTAGACGAAATTTTAGAAAGTGATGTAGTCAACAGAAGGCAGAATACAGAAGTAGAGCCTGAGTCATAGCCTGAGTCAGAGTCTGGGTCAGAACCTGAACAAATAGTAGAGTCGGTAACTCCTGAATTACCGACTAGAAGGTCTAGCAAAACGATTGTAGCACCACAAAGGTATTCTCCTTCATTGCATTAGTTGTTGTTGACTGATGATGGTTAGCCAGAGCATTTTGCTGAGGCTATGCAGGGAGATGAATCTATTAAGTGGGTGCTAGCAATGGAAGATGAGATAAAGTCTATTCAGAAGAATAAGACATGGTTTTTAACCAAGCTTCCAGAAGGAAAGAAGGTTTTTCAAAACAGGTGGGGTATATCGGTTAAAAGAAGAACCTGATGGTAGCAAACGATATAAGGCTAGACTCGTGGTGAAAAGGTTCCAACAAAGACAGGGAATTGACTTCATAGAAATTTTCTCTCTTGTTGTCAAGATGACTACGATCAAAGTTATCTTGAGTATAGTAGCTGCAGAAAATCTTCCTCTATAGAAGTTAGATGTGAAAACTGCATTCCTACATGGAGATCTTGATGAAGAAATCTTTATGGCACAACCAAAAGGTTTTGAAGTACAAGGCAAAGAAAATCTTGTATGCAAGCTTCATAAAAGTTTGTATGGATTGAAACAAGCACCGAGATAATGGTACAAGAAGTTTAATGAGTTTATGAGAAACTCATGATTTCACAGATGTGAAGAAGATCATTGTTGTTACATAAAGAATTATGTTAAAAATTATATCATTCTTGCCTTGTATGTTGATGACATGTTGATTGCTGGTGCTAATATGGCAGAAATTGACAGGTTGAAGAAATAATTGTTAGAAAATTTTGAAATGAAGGATCTTGGTCCAGCCAAGCAAATTCTTGGTATGAGAATCTCTAGGGATAGATCTGAAGGTATTCTAAACTTATCTCAGGAAAAATATATAAAAAAATTGCTTAGCGGGTTTAATGTTGGAAATGCTAAAACCAATAATACACCTTGGGGAACTCACTGAAAGTTCTCAAAAAGGCAATCTTCTCAACCAGAGGAAGAAGAAAGTCACATGTCTAAAGTGCCATATGCATTTGTAGTAGGGAGCTTGATGTAAGTTATGGTTTGCACCAGACCTGATATAGCACATGCAGTGGGAGTTGTGAGCAGGTTTCTATCAAATCCCGGAAAAGAGCATTGGGAAGGCGTGAAGTGGATATTGAGATATTTGAAGGGCACTTCAAAGATGTATTTGTCTTTTAAAAGAAGTAATCTCCCTTTATAGGGGTTTTCTAATGCAGATTTGGCAGGTGATTTGGATGGTAGAAAGAGCACAACAAGTTACATTTTTACGTTGGGTGGTACAACTATCAATTGGAAGTCCAAACTTCAAGGAAGAGTCTCCCTCTCAACTAGTGAAGCTGAATATGTAGCTATCTCAGAAGCAGCAAAAGAGATGATATGGTTGAAGAATCTTCTAAAAGAATTAGAAAAAGGGCAAGATGAATCTCCATTGTTCAGTGACAGTCAAAGTGCCATTGTCTTGCTAAAAATACAATTCTTCATTCCAGATGCAAGCACATTGAATTGAAGTATCATTTTATCAGAAACTTGATAAATGATGGAGACTTGTTTTTGTTGAAGATTCCAGGTGCAAAGAATCCAGATGATATGTTGACTAAGACTGTCACAACAACTAAGTTGAGGCTTTGTATTGCTTCAACTGGCCTTCGAGAAAATTGATGATGAAAGCACTACACTATGTGGTAATGTAAATCAAACCCCCAAGTGGGAGAATTGTTAGTATTATGGTGCTTGATTTAGTCCCACATCGCTTAGAATTGTGAGATGTGGTTCTCTATTTTACAATATAAGAGACCTTATGTAAAGCTTTGAGATACACCAAAAAATAAAAATACTTCCTAGTGTAGTCGTGGACGTAGGCATACAAATTGTACACTGAACCACGTTAAATTCTACGTGTCTATTTTTCTCTCCTTTATTCTTTCCTTTATTGCCTTGTCAAATAAACTTAACAAATTTGGTTAAAAGAACTAAATTCACGCATTTCTAAAGATGAAAGACTAAATTGATTCATAGTTTCGAAAAGGGACTAATTCCATTTTTGCTTTAAAGTTAAGGAATTAAAACCAAATTTAACCCTATCATCTTTTGAAGAAGGCCATAAAACTGCTATGGGCAAAAACAAAATAAGAACAGCATAATGGAAAGTACTTGAGTAAGCATGACCAATGAAAATTAGTAGAGAGACTTTTATAATATGTATTTGTATTTTATGGTGTTTAATATAATGTTTATAGGTTAAATTAGTCTTTTGGTCCTTCTATTTGTCATGAAATTTCAGTTTGGTCCTCAAGTTTTTCGTTGTCTCAATTTGGTTCTCAGTTTCTTAAAAATGACTCAATTTGGTCCTCACCGTTAACTTTGACCAGACGGTGTTAAAGTCAATGCCACATGTCAATTTCTAGTTTTTTGAATTTTCTTAATAGTTTTTAAATTTTTTAAATTTTTAAATTTTTTTAATTTTTTACACGTGTCACCTCATAGTTGTGTCATGTGTCAAAATGACTCAATTTGGTCCCTATATTTGTTTTCAGTTTCAATTTAGTCCCAATTTTTGTAAAAATGAAGTAATATTGTCCCTCCTTAGATTGACACTCAATTTAATCATTGTATACAATTTATGATTATATTCTTAATTAAATTGACGTTTTTATTAAATATTTATAGAAATATTTTTAAATAAGTTTTTTTTTAGTTTTATTATTAAACAAAGTTAAACCCCAAACTTAATTTCAAAAATTAACAATTTTGTCATCATATATAAAGGCATCAAGTGTATCATAGTATACAAACTTAGTGAAGATTAAAAATCAAATAACTTGTCACACATAAGTTTAGGAATTAAATTTCAAGTTCAAAACAAAACCAAAGTCTAATGTTTTGTATAGAATTTAAAGTTAATTTAAAATATTTATATAAATATTTAATAAAAACGTTAATTTTAGTAAGAATATCACCATAAAATTTATAAAAAAGTAAATTTAGTGTCAATTGAAGGAAGGACAATATTACTTCATTTTCATTTTTACAAAAATTGGAAATAAATTGAAACTAAAAACAACTATGAAGTGACACGTGTAAAAAATTCAAAAAATTCAAAAGCAATTCAAAAAAAATTCAAAAAATTCAAAAAAACTAGAAATTGACACGTGGCATCGACTTTAACATCGTCTGGTCAAACTAACGGTGAGGACCAAATTGAGTCATTTTTAAGAAAATGAGGATCAAATTGAGACAACGAAAAATTTGAATACCAAACTGAAATTTCATGACAAATAGAAGGACTAAAAGAGTAATTTAACCATATTTATACATACATCTTATGCATAATATATTTAGCCGCCTGGAGTTTGGCATATAAAAAAGGTAGAACAAATTACTTTTTTGCAAAACTAAAAATACGTGACTCACGTATGATGTATAGGGGAGGATGGGAGTTCGGGGAAAGATACTTTGGCAGGATATATAAATCAAAAGATGTATTTGTGCGATTAATAAAATGTTTATTTTGTTTTGATAAAAGAAAAAAAAAACTAATGAAGGTTTTAGTCCATTTTGAATATATAATACTTTCAAAATGTAATACTTTGTTTATATATGTCAATTTTGATTTTAAATCAAACCACATTATAAAAATAACCTCTTTCAGAAAATATGTGTATTGTGTACTGTGAAAGATGATCATGTTATTTAAAGCAATATTAGCATACTATAAAAAGAGACTCAATGTTTTTAAAATAAAAGTCAAGTTAATATGTAATTTTAAATAAAATAAATAATATTTAATAGTGATTACGTAATATATTATTTTGTGTTTCAAAGTGGTTATTGGTTCGGAGTAAAACAGGTTCTGCGATGGTCTTAACACGCTTCAACGATAATTAAAAAAGTATTTTGAATCGCTTTCACGGTGTTTCATTATTTTTGCTTTCTCTTCTAACTATTTCATAGTGATCATGGATTGGATTTTTAATGATCCAATCCATATCTATTTTGAATTTAAATATTTGGGTCAAGGTAGACTTGACAAAATTTCAGTCTCGACTTAACTGGATTCAACTGAATTTCGGTCAGAGCCGATTTTCCCTAATACGACCAAATTTTGGCCAGAGCCGACTTGGCCAAATATGGCCACATTTGGGCCAGGACCTGATCAGTCAAATTTAGGTCAGGACTGAATCGCCTAAATTGACCAAATTTCGGTCGCGTTCGACTTTGCCGAATACGACCAAATTCAGGCCAGGACCAACTTGGTCAAATTGTGGTCAAGGCCAACAAGACCGAATTTTGACCGGAGCCGACTCGACTGAATTCGGCCGAATTTCGGTCGTGGCTGACTTAGTTGAATACGGTCAAATTTCGATCGTGACCGACTTAGTTAAATATAGTCAAATTTCGATTGTGACTGACTCAGGTGAATACGACAAAATTTCATCCTAGGTCGTCTCAGCCGAATACGACCAAATTTGGGCCAGGGCCGACTCGGCCAAATCTAAATCAGGGCCAACTCAATTGAATTCGATCGAATTTTAACTGGAGCCAACTAGGCTAAATATAGCAAAATTTTGGTCACGGTTGTCTCGGTCGAATACAGTCAAATTTTGTCTAGGTCGACTCATCTGAATGCAGTCAAATTTGGGTCGGGGTGAACTTAACTGAATACTTCCAAATTTTTTCCAAGACCAACTGGGCCAAATTTCGATAGGGACCGACTTGACAAAATTTGGCCTAATTCATCCAAATTTTGTATAGGGTCATGCCAACTCAATCAAATACGACTAAATTTGGGCTAGTCCGTCCCAACCTTTAGCCTAACCTAACCAAAAATATAAACTGAAAATTTGGATTATCCATTTTGAAAATTTAGATTTAGAGTATGAATATACAATCCATAAAATATATAAAATGTAGATCAGATTGATATCCAAATCCAATAAAATGGATTTGATTTTTAATAAAATGAATATTAAATGGATTGAATCATAGCAAAAATGGATTGCATCATGAAAATTAGATTTTTTGCCCATACTTAGTTTAACTTTTCAGATCATCCTCTGTTTTCTTCTGTTCATTTAAGAGTTCAATAAATATAAGTTATTGTTGTTATCATCATAATTTTTATTTATGTGTTAAATAAACATTAATTATTACTTTTACCCTCATATTTTTATTCTTCCAATTTTATGTGTATTTAATCTCTTTTTATTAATACATTTTTTTACAAGAGTATAATTTAAATTTGTTAGTACAAATTTATGGATACATTAAAAATTCTTTTATTAAACTTCTAATATTTTCAATTGAATTGTAAGCTTTAAAGTTTATGAATATAAATGTCAAGGTTTAGTGTTTACGGACGTCTCACGTCGCACGTCGCACATCTCTCACGTCCCACGTCTCTCACGTTCCACGTCTCACGTCTCTCACATTCTACGTTTAACGTCTCACGTCCCACGTCCCACGTCTCACGTCTCACTTCCCACGTCCTATGTCCCATGCCCCATCTCTTACGTCCCATGTATCACGTTTCACGTCTCACGTTGCAGGTCCCACGTCCCTCTTCCACATCCCTCATTCCACGTTGTACGTCTCATGTTCCACGTCTCACGCCCCACGTCTCACGTTTCACGTCCCACATGTCATGTGTCACATCTCAAGTCTCATGTCTAACGTTTCACGTCTCACGTCTCACGTCCCACGTCTCACATCTCATGTCCCACGTTTCACCTCCCACGTACAACGTCTCACATCTCACATCTCACGTCTCTCGTCTCACATCTCACGTCTCTCGTGTGACGTCTCACGTCACACGTCCCACGTCATCTCACATTCTATGTTGTTTCACATCCCACTTTCCACGTCCCACGTTCCACGTCCCACATCCCACGTCTCATGTCCCACGTCTCACGTCTCATGTCGCGCATCCCACGTCTCACCTTCCACTTCTCACGTCCCACTTCGCATGTCTCACATTATTGCATTGAAATACTTGATTCTTTCATAACATTATGGTGCTTTGGTTTACTGGTTGTAGTATAGCTAAGGTTTTTCTTTGCTTTTTATCCTTCTTCAAGTTTCTTATTGATCGAAAGAAGAGAAAGGACATTATTTTACCGAAAATAGAAAAGCTAACTTTATGCAACAACAATAATTTGAAGTTTTTGCAGATGTATGCTATTATTACATGGATGATTTTAAAAAAGTGTTTAGATGTTGGCAGACAATATTTTTTTATTGGTTTTCTGTTCTGACATTCAGTATGCGAAGAGATGTGTCACAAAATTTTAATCAAGGGTGGACAAAAAATCCATTTTTTATAATGCAATCTATTTTTTCTATGATCTAATCCATTTAATATTTATTTTCTTAAAAATTCAATCCATTTAAAATCCATTTTATTGGATATGGATATCAATCTGATATATATTTTATATATTTTATGAATTGGATATCCATTCTCTAAATCTAGATTTTCAAAATGGATAATCCAAAATATCCAATCCAAATTTTCAGTTTATATTTTTGGTTAGGTTAGGCTAAAAGTTGAGACCGACTAGTCCAAATTTAGTCATATTTGATTGAGTTGGCGTGATCCTATACAAAATTAGATCGAATTCGGTTGATTTCACCCCGAAAACCGCGACCAAAATTTGGCTGTATTCAGCCGAGTTGACTCTGATTAAGATTTGGCCGAGTCGGCCCTGGCCCCAATTTGGTCGTATTTGGCTGAAACGGTCTAGGGTGAAATTTGATCGTATTCAAATGAGTCAGTCACGATTAAAATTTGACCATATTCAACTGAGTCATCCAAGTTCATCCTATGCTGAAATTTGGCCTCGTTGGCCTTGACAAAAAATCTGTCAAATTCTATAGTGTCAACCCTATCGAAAATCTAATCCACATCCATTTTGGATCCAAATTTGTGTCCATAGGGCTGACACCAAAGAATTTGACAGATTCAGCCGAATACTTTCAAATTTTGTCCAGTACCAACTGAGTCAAATCTCAACCGGGACCGACTTGACAAAATTTAGCCTAATTCGACCAAATTTTGTACAAGGTCACGCCAACTCAATCAAATACGACTAAATTTAGGCTAGTTCGTCCCAACCTTTAGCCTAACCTAACAAAAAATATAAAGTGAAAATTTGGATTGGATATTTTGGATTATCCATTTTGAAAATCTAGATTTCGAGAATGGATATCCAATCCATAAAATATATAAAATGTAGATTAGATTGATATCGAGATCTAATAAAATGGATTTTTAATAGAATGGATATTAAATGGATTGAATCATAGAAAAAATGGATTGGATCATAAAAATTGGACTTTTTGCCCACCTTTATCCATTACATGAAGAACATGTTCAAGCTTTTAAAAGCTCAAAAGATTAACATAGGAGGACCAAAATGCTTTGAGATTGGGCATAATCATGGGAAATATAGAGGGAATAATTCTCAAACATAGAAACAATATCGATAATGCCAAGTAAGGTTCCCTTTGTGAAATCTCTCTAAGGAGCAAGAAGCCCTTTATAGTTTAATGTTCACCACTCATCAAGTTGCTTAGTTCACCAACAAAAACCTTGTCCCTGGCTTCTAATCCTAGCATCAGACATGGTAAGTTTCATTATCATTTATCACTCATTGAAGTTTGGAACACTCAATGAAAATGGCTCTACTTTAAAACATTCTTACACTTTACAACAAATATGATGTAACATTCTTACACTTTTTTACTGATAAATTTGGCCTGAAAAATATAACGAATTCTTACATAAAAAAGAAATAAATCCCACGTGCTTCATTTAAGACCAAACACAATGAACAATATGAACACAATGAATTTAATTAATTACCTAAAGAGAAATATACATGAACAACTATTTGATAATTGGTTTTATAAAGCACCATGTCCATGTTACAATGGTTCAGATTTGATAGTCAAACATAAATTATTTTTGCTAATAGCACTACAAAAAGAAAGATATATAGCATGGGTCATTTTATGGAGGTTAAAAAGACCTCCACAAATAAAGATCATATGAGCTGGTTATAATAGATTTTTTAAAAGTTGATAACACAGAAGGTTTTTTATTTTTTTGAGGAGGTTTATAACCTCCGCAAATTGGAATACATTTTTGAGGAGGCTTTTTATTTTTTTTCAGGAGGTTTATAACCTCCGCAAATTGGAATACATTTTTCTTCGAGCAAACACACGTGTTCCTCCCAAATCAGAAAAATTAGAATGAAATTTTCAAACAACCTAATTTTCAGACAACCTAAGTTCAGTGTCGCATCCTCAACCAATCGAAAACCTAACTTCAGTGTCGTAGTCTCGACCAATCGAAAACCTAAGTCAACCATCGCGTGCAGCGATCTCCGTCGCGCCGTCCATCTTCGTCGCGCCCTCCCATCTCTGTCGCGCCCTCCCATCTCTGTTGCGCCCTCTCATCTCCGTCGCGCCATCCTATCTTCGTCGCGCCATCACCGTTACGCCGTCGTGCCATCTCCGTCGGGGTTGTCTTCTTCGCTTCATCTCAGTCGCACTGTCTTTGTTTCCCCTTTCCGTCGTCGCGCCATCTCCGTTGTAGCCTCTTTCGTTATCTAGAGTTTCCTTATCCATATACATTTTATGTTCCTGGTTAAGATTTTTTGTTCACTGTGTGAGGTAGAAGTGTTGGATGTTATATTTTTTTTTCTTTAACAGACGATTCGAACATTGCTATCGAAGGGTGCTGCCTCTATTTCTTATCCTGGTAGTTATTCACTTCTCTAGTAGATAAACATTAAGGTTAATTTTGCTCTGTTGGCTATTTTATGTGAATAAAAGAAGAAGATAAAGTGAATTGAACTTCTTCAGTATGTTTAATGATGCTCACAATTTCTTTATTTGGTATTGAAAATAGCAAGTGCTATTATATATTTAATGATGAAATGTGCAAGGGTGATGATGAAATGATGAAATGTTGTATGTACTTACTTACGTTTTTAGCTATGATTGCATTGATTTACTAGTTATCCTTTGATATTTTATATAACTATGCTTGGCTGGTAGGTCTTGTTCTTATATGCTTGATTTTAATCTTCACTTTTGATTTTACTTGCAGTCGAACTCATTATCTAATCTCAACTAGCATCCTGGTTTTATTCTCCATCTCTTTATTCATTTGTCATTTGTCATGTTTATGTGGCCTATATTATAAAAACTAGTATTATTTGTGTGGCCTACATAGAAGAACAACTACCATCTATGTCTTTATTCCTATCTTTATTCTGCAAAAAATTTAAAAACTGTTCTATAGTATATCCTAATACTAAAACTTACAAAACACTATTATAACAATGCTAACAAACCTAAATTTCCCTTTAGAAACTATTCTTAAAATTATCTACTCTCTAGAATTATAACAACTAAATCAAAAAATGCACTTATGAAAAAAAAACACCAAAACTAAAATTGCAGCAAAACAGAGCAAGTAAAGTAAAACTAATTTTCTATCTCTAACTAGCTCTAAACTAAACTAAACAACTTCATATTCACTAAACTATCTAATTAGATAAAATGAGGGCTTTGTGAAATGTGTCAATGTGCTAAGGGTTTCACTTTCATATATAGAGACAAACATTAGAGATTGATTTAAAAATAATTTGGAATGTCATGAGTACATTTTCTATTTCTCCACCTACACACATTGGGTTTGTACCTGCATTTCTAAATTTACATGACTTGGGTTTTAGTTATTAACTTCACAAAATGTAACCAATGACTGTACAATTTTATTAGTATCTTACCATCGCTAATGTTGAATCATGAATTTGCAATTTTGTCGTGTTTGATAGCCACAAAATATTACTTGCTTGTCAAAATTCATTTATTTGATCATCAATCTTTCTTCTTTATCAAAGGCAACCATTAACAACACCACAAAGTAACTTATTTCAGTACAGCAATTTTTAATCTCTTAAAATCAATTATTGAACATCTCAACCTTCATGCTCTCATTAAAACCCTCATTCAATTTCATCCCTTCTTTATGCTTCCTCGCTCACCATTAAAGCCCCCATCAAACACAATCCAAAATCGCCCTCACAGTGCAATTTCAATCATCAAACTAACCATAACCTATGTAAAAAAATTTAATAAAAAAGTTGAGTATGAAGCTTTCAGGAAAGAATATGAAGGTTTAATTATAAGTAGAGACTAAGGATCCACATTCAATTCATATCTTAGTAAATGATATTTCCTCTAAGATTCTATCTGATTTGTGTTCCTTTGTTCTTGCTTAATTCTTATAATTAAAAATTTTCATGACAAAAGGTGATTTGGATCTTTTTTTTTTTCAAATATGGTTGTGGCAAAAACAAAAATGATGGAATGGGATTTTATATCCACATGAAATGTGGATTGAAATCACTTGTTCCAAAATTGACAATTATTTCATGTAGCCTATCATTTTTCTTCCTGCACCATATCATTTTACTTAATTCCAATTTCATCCTTAACTGTTTGTCAGCTACGGAAATAAGAAAAGAATGGTGATTCATCCTTGGAGAAGGTTGGTTAGTGGTTGCTGCGGTTTGGCATTGTTAAGCTGTTGAAGGAGCGTTGTTGGTCTTTGAAGAAGGAGATACATCGTTGCAGGTAATAACCAAGTATTAGGTGTGTTTTTCAGAGTGGGGTGAACTATTACGGTGTGTATTGGGTCACCGAAAATCGGTTTTCGAAAATATACTTACTGAAAAGATTATTCGAAATAGAAGAGGTGTGTGTATTTCAAAAGAATTCTCTGCATAATTGGACCCTAAAAAATGTTTCTGTTTCTGGTTTCATTCTGCTCTCATTTGGTCACGTGATATTATTATACTAATGGACACAAAAATACGTACAGGTCAGCAATACATATATAATATTATTAATATTCACTCATCATCATATCATTTACTAAATTAAAATCATTTCTGAAAATAATAGCCTCTGAGATTAAGCAGCATGATATAGTAATAATCATCCACCATATTATATATACTTACACATGCATCACTCCAATCATAAAAAAAAGTATGTCGTACATTTCCTAACGAATTAATCGAATATAATTTACTTTTTTGAATAGTCTTTTTATAATACATTATGTGTATCTTTATTAGTATTTCCTTTCAATTTTAGAGCACATTAATTTACCATATTTCTTATTTAGTTATTGGTGAACCATATTTCTTATATTCTTCTATGTTTTATAAGTGTTTGTGTATTTTATAAAATACTCATTGTCATTTTG
>Ga0214542_1006292_pt1 | contig 21784 bp, 10 predicted proteins | sample CNSS1metaG_FD_160096 | JGI IMG/M metagenome (GOLD analysis project Ga0214542, IMG submission 160096) | Root nodule microbial communities from cowpea collected in UCLA plant growth center, Los Angeles, California, USA - CNSS1 | ecosystem: Host-associated > Plants > Roots > Nodule | place: USA...
TGGTTGCTGTAGGCCGAGATCCTAATGATCAATATTTTCCCCTTGCTTTTGCTGTGGTTGAAAACGAATGTAAAGAAACTTGGAGGTGGTTTCTGACGCTCTTATTGGATGACATTGGTGATATGCAGACAAATAGATGGGTTTTCATCTCCGATCAGCAAAAGGTAAAACTTTTTATGTTTATTCTCTTCTTCGTTTAGTATATGCTTTATGTATTTATTGCAAATAATATGATTAAAATAACTGGCAGGGACTGTTGCCTGTTTTTGACGAGATATTGGAAGGTGTTGAGCATAGATTTTGTCTTCGTCATTTGTACAACAACTACAAAAAAAGTTCGGAGGTGGGGTTTTAATTCGGGATTTGATGATGGCAGCTGCTAAAGCTACCTATTACCAAGCATGGGAGGCTAAAATGGAGGAACTGAAAAAGATTAATCAAGAAGCTCATAACTGGTTAGTAAAGATTCCCACCAAATGTTGGTGCAAACATGCATTTAGCTCTTATCCTAAGTGTGATGTAGTCATGAATAATCTATCTGAATCATTTAACAGCACCATTTTATTAGCTAGAGACAAACCCATTTTAACCATGATGGAGTGGATTAGAACTTATTTGATGAGTAGATTTGCAAATTTAAGAGAAAAAGTATCAAAATATCAAGGTGATGTCATGCCTAAACCAAGAAATAGATTGAATAGGGAAATTGAGAGGAGTGGAAATTGGATGGCTGTTTGGGCTGATGGTGATAAGTTTGAGGTCACACAAGGTTTTACCATGGAGAAGTTTGTAGTTGACTTAAAACAACTTTCATGTACATGCTGGTTTTGGGAGTTAGTTGGTATCCCTTGTAGACATGTTGTTACTGCTATAAATTATAGACTAGAAGAGCCAGAAAACTATGTTCACAGATTTTACAAAAAGGCAGCATACCAACGTTGTTATGGAGAACAAATTTCCCCAATTAATGGTCAACCTATGTGGCCAAAAACCAATTCACAACCAATTTTACCTCCATCATACAAGACACCTGCTGGAAGGCCAAGGAAATTAAGAAGAAGGGAAGCAGATGAAACTGTCAGTCACTCAAAAATCAACAGAAGAAATTTGAAGATGAAGTGCACAAGATGTGATCAATTTGGGCACAACATAAGAGGATGCAAAAGTCAACCAAAAAAAACCATAGGGGTAATACCAGTTTATATCAGATCTGACCTTCATTTAGCTGTTATTAATTGTTGAAATTGATGCATATTTGGTCTTCTTGAAAAACAGGTGAAAACCAGGATCAGGAAGCAATCTTCAAAGAGAAAGGGACCTGCAGGTACAAGAATTGCTCCGCCCATGGAAACCAGCAACAATAGCTCCACCAGCAACACTCCAGGAGCAGGGACGAGAGGAATGGCACCTACTTTAGGTTCTCAACACTCCAACAACCCACTGCCTAGAGCATGTGAATGTGTAAAGACTTTGTATTGTAATGTGAAGTGGACCACACTTTTGTAATATGGAGTGGTCCACACTATTATTGGGTGAAGTGTTCTGGAATTGTGGTCCACCGCTTTTAAATATTTTGGCCCAACTTTTGTAATATTTTTTGCTTTTAAATATTGTGGTACAACTTTTGATACAATACTGTATGCCACCACTTTCAACAGCTTTTATTACTTTACCATATTTTAATGTTCAAAAGCTATGACTTGTTCCAACATTTTATGTCTTTTAGCGGTGAAATCAGAATTGAACAGCATTTTATGTCTTCGAGCGGTGAAATCAAATTTTTTTTCGGTGCTTTAGATCCAATACATGTTTCACATTAAAGAATACATTGTGGTTTAATTTACATGCGTATTGTTCGATTAATTGAATTCAGCAGATCATAATGTGGTAATGTAATAGGTACTAAATCAACTCAGTTTTCCAGCGTTAAAGTGAAGAAGGTGAAACTGATTCACAAAAAACAGAACTTAACCATTGATGCAAGGGTCTGATACATTATGAAATACAATGACAACACGCTATTAAAACACAAACTCTGTTAGTTAACTGAACAATTGCTCTTTAAACACATAATTACACCAAACATTAATGTCAAAATCCAAGCCACAACGAAAATATAAAATTGTATCTTCCCTGCTGTCATCTCTGCCTCTAATTTCAACTTCAACTTGGTATTTTTCCTAATCAGTTGTATCACATATTTGTCGTTAACAGCAACTAATTCATCATCTTCTTCCTCTATTTCTGGTTTTTCTTCCATCACACTTTCTTCACCATCATGAACCCATTCAAAGTACTTACAGTTATCATCACTCTACACTTAAAACAAAAACACATCAACAAAACCAATCATAAATTATTTCTCTAACAAAAACAGAATTAAAAGAACTTACTCTCCAGTTCCTACATCTCCAAAAAAATCTTCCTTTGTTCTTCGTCGTGTTTGCTTGCAGAAGCACTACTTTTTCCCCACAACCACATAATTTGCCTCTTAGACCCGAGAACGAACTTGAGGCACCAACACTCTTCGTTCCAGAATTTCTGCGAATGTATGCAGAGCTCTCGCCATGGGATTTCATCACCAACAACCTGTCTTTAACAAAATTAAAAAAACTTTACCCTATTCATTGTTTACGAACCCTACACGAACTCCAAATCGAAATCACTTACCCGTTCTTCAACGAAACCACACTCCAAGTTTAGATCGACTTTCGCAGATGATTTTTCACGTTGCTCTACGGCCTGAAGCTGGTGCGAGCCTTTCCTGGTGCAGATCGATCAATGGTGCGAGCGTTCCTGGTGCGACCCTTTAAGGAAACCACAACCCTAGAATCTCTCCCAACGGTAAATTAAAAAGAAAAGATTAAGCAATTAGATTTTAAATATTTTAATTGCAGTAACAGTTGTTGAAATAAAAAATTGACATGTCATCTACGCCGTTTGCCAAGTCAGTAAATATTTAACGCTGTTTATACTGGAGGATACTTTTCACTCATTATAAAAGTAAAAGGATCATTTTTATATAAACTTTGACAGAGGGACGATTTCCAATTTAGCATGTTAGTACAGGGATGAAAAACATACTTATCCCTAAATTATACTAAAATGAGAACTCATAGCAAACAAATATATTTAGTTGCAATTTTGTTTTCTTCAAATTTAGCTCCTTGAATTTTATTTATCTACTATTTTGGTCCCTAAATTTCCTTTGATACAATTTATATCTCTTAATTTTTAATAATATATAAACTTCGTTCGATGTTTAGTTTAGAAGCCATCAGTTTGATGTTTTTAACCTAATCGTCATGTCCAAGTAAAAAAAATACTTTGAATACTTAAATTGAAAATTCAACAAAATTATAAATGATAAAAAATTAAGGGATAAAAATTGTGTGAAAAAAATAGGACCAAAATTACGAATAATTATAAATTAAGATTAATTATTATTTTTTACATATAGTCCTGTTAACTTTTAAATTAATTACAAATCATATCTAAAATAGTATCTAATTGCTTATCCGTGTGTTTCTTCACCATGTTTCAAACAAATTGCTTACGAAGTAGAAGATCTAAGAAAAAATTACAAATTTTATATTAAAATATATAAAAATTAAAGTCGTCATTTTTCCCATCTATCAAATATCCTATATAAGAGAATAGTTACTTATGGTCTATGGAGAGCCCACCGAAAAGTTACAGACTCAATGAACAAACTATGGACAGTTTCTTCCTCAACCACCATATGTTTCTTATTGCATCCTTGTATTAAAAAAGTTTTCATTTTACTTTCTTTTACCTTATATAATATAATATAATATAATATACGTTAGGATCAAACACTTATCATTAAATCAAAAGTTATAATTTTTAATTAAAATACAATTCTTTTTACTTAAAAATATAACAATTCAAACGTCATGATTCGATTTAAAAATATAACAATTCAAACGTCATGATTCGATTGTAACTTGACTTCCTTGATTTCTGCCACATAACAATTAATAACATATGTAATAATATAAAAATCATTTATTTAGTCTTTGTATTATTTAATTTAGAAATTATTTTTTTCATTTATTTTTTTTAAATCAGTCAAAAAATAACTTATGAATTATGCAAAACCAAATAAATTTTCGATTATAAAATCTAGAAATAAAACAGCTTCTAAATAACGCAACTCAATGACTCCTAGATTATACAACCCAAAAATTAAATAACTTTTGAATTTATAATCTAATAATATTTTTAATTTTTGGATTGTATACTTTTAAAAATTTTCTCAGAAAAAACGAAATTTTAGATTGCGCAATCTAAAAGTCATTTTTATTTTCAGTTTGAAAAAATTTCAAATTACACAATCTTAAAGTTATTTTTTATTTTAAAAAAAGGACAATGGAAAGTTTTTAATATGGGAGTGCAAGAAAAAACTTATGTAGCTGCAGGATAAAACTGCCCAATAATCCTAGTGGAAAGCCCATCTAGGTAGGTATAGAACTTCAAGGCTGATGCCCATAAGAGAAATTAATTGTTGAATTATGCATCAGTGTTTATTTATATAATAGTACGAAGTACAAAAAAAAAATGTCATTTAAGATGTTAAATTTTAGCTAAGGATACGTAATAATGGTACTAATAGGAAATGTTCAATATCAATGAGTAAATTAAGGCAAAATAAGTGAGTAGTTAATCAGATGTATGTAATTTTTCATCGATTACAAAACCCAAGTAACTTAAGGTTTAATTACCATACATGATGGAAACTTATTATATTTTTCATATATAATATAAGAAGATTAATTAATATTTAAAGATATATATATATATATATATATATATATATATATATTTGCACATATATCATTAGAGTAGTATAAGAAAAATAAAGAAGATTGGTGAGACGCAATTTTTCTGGTTTAATAAACATGATTTAAAAAATAAAGTATACAATTATACCAAGTATATAAATTATTTTAGTTATTCATTTTTAAAACTTATTATTTCTTTAACTTTTTTTAATATTTTGTTTCTGACTTCTTTTATAGCTTCTTGGAGCTGTTTGTTTCTTTTGTTTTCAAACAAAACTCTTAGTTCAACTCAACTTCAACTATAGATTAAGAGTATCCGATCAAAGTTGGAAATTGAGTAAATTTTTCATTTATTTTAATAATTTGCTTTTCTTTTCTTTTTTACTTTTTCTTTTTAATGTGAATAACATTAAGTTTACATGTTTAATTAGTTGAGAATGTTATTTTTTTACTGATCTAGTTTTTTTTTTAATTATAATTGCATTGTTTGGTTGACAGTAAAAAAAAATATTATTGACAAAAAGTTTTCGACAAATTTTTTCTTTCGGTAAAACAAAATTTATTAATGAATTTTTACATTTTAATATGATGAATAATTTTTTGATAAAAAATATGTCAATATATTTGTTGATAAATTAAATTTTTTATTAACAACAAAAATACCTATCGGTAATGAATTTGTTGATATAGTCTGTTAGTAAAAGTTTTCAATGATATATAATAATTATCTGTCGGTACATGAACGTTAAAATTTGTTAGATATTTGTTGATCATGTCCTAGTAAAATTTGGTTGGTAATTGATTTTTTTTTTAATATTTTTGGTTATTCAATTTTTTGAAAATTTGTGAATAATTAAATTTTTTAAAATTTGTCAATAATTTAATTTTCTTAAATTTATCAATAATTTAATTTTCTTAGATTTCATGATAAATTTGTTAGTAATTGACTTTTAAAAAATCATTATTAAATTTGTTGATAATTATTTTTTTTAGATTTATTAGTAAATTTGTCAGTAATTCAATATTTTGAAATTTTTTCCATAAATTCATTGATAATTGATTTTTTTGGAAAATTTATCATTAAATTCATCGATAATTCAATTTTCTAAAAGTATATCGATAAATTCGTTGATAATTATTTTATTTTTAAATTTTTTTGGTTATTTAGTTAGTAAATTCATCGGTGAATGAACACCAAGTTTTCTGTGAATATTTATGAAATATTTGTTAGAAATTAATCAATGTTGAATGAGAATATTAAAAAATAGGAGGAAAAGAAGAAAAAAGATGAGACAATGGTGGTAGCCATCAAGGTGACAACGGTGCTATAGAGGAAGGAAAAAAAAGAAAGAAGAAGAGGAAACGAAGGAAAAGAAATAAAAGTAATGGCAAAAGATGGAAAAAGTAAGAAGAAAAAAAAAAGGAAAGGAAGACCAAACATAATATTGTTATATATATATATATATATATATATATATATATATATATATATATATATATATATATATATATATATATATATATTTATTTATTTATTTATCACATGCTTTGAGTAAATGAGTTAGCTATGCTAAATTCATCTTCTAGAATGTCTTACAACCACTTTAAAATATTAGATGATTTGTATATATTTCTGATATACTATATACTTTCCATTTTTAGTATAAATTTATTTTAAACTTCTTATTATTCACGTGGTACATAAGACAGAAAAGTTGGATTACGATTTCAGTGATCCCTTATAAAATATAACAAAAAAAATGTCAACACTATAGTGTTGACACGTTTTGCTACATAATTCTTATAATTAAGTGAATTTGATCATAGGAATCCCTTCTATAAAGAACGAAACTCACATACTTTAATAAATCTTAATGAATTTTCTTAAATAACAAAATGAGTACCAGGTGATGTTTTTAGGGAGCCTCAATAGTTCATTTTTCTTTTTGTTTTGTAATTTATTGAATAATATGTACCCTTTTCCGTGCATAGTTTACAAAAGAAACAAAATTATTCAAATTCCATGGTGTATTCAATTATGTGGTTCCTTTCAGGAGTGGTGAAATGGTGGAGAACTATATGATATGTACTTATTATTAGATGCCACTTTCCTATCAAATTGTTGGTTTTGTAGAGCCTTTCATATTTTACCAAAGTCATACACCTAACTTTATAACATCACAACCACACTAGCTAATATAACACCCCAACCACACTTCATATTTTACATTATGCTTTTCCTTTTTTATCTTCTTATTTGTATATTTCATTCAATTTTAACTTTTTATTTAATAAAAACTTCAATCAAGTTCCTCGATTTTAAAAATACAATAACAATTCTTAATTTTCAATCACATCCCTCAATTTTAAAAATTTAACTATTTAACTCTTTTATATATTAAAATTGGCATTGTTAGTTTATAAATTATTACTATTTGTTGATTATAAATTTTAGGGTTAAATATGTTTTTGTCCCTCAAGTTTGAGCGAAATTTGGGTTTAGTCCCTTATCAAAACTTTTGACCAATTTAATCCTTCATTTTCCAAAATGCGTGAATTTAGTCCTTTTAACCAAATTTTGTTAAGTTTATCTGACATTTCAAGCGCATTTCATGATAGTATTAAATTATTTATACTGTTTGACACATTTTTGCTTCAATGTTAACTTAAATACTGTCATGAAATGTGCTTGAAACGTCAGATAAACTTAACAAAATTTGGTTAAAAGGACTAAATTCACGCATTTTGAAAGATGAAGGACTAAATTGGTCAAAAGTGTTGATGATGGACTAATTCCAAATTTCGCTAAAACTTGAGGAACCAAAAACATATTTAATCCTAAATTTTATTATGTATAAATTAAAATCAATAATATTTGCTTGTTAACCATTTATGTGCTAAATATATTAAAAGTGCTCATTATTAATTTTAAAAAATAAAGGAACTTATTGAGCATTCTACCAATATAACCAAATAAAATAAAAATAAATAATGAAAAATTTATAAAATAATTAAGCTTCTTTTGAATTCATACCATACAAATATTTCCAACAGTCACAATGATTTATTCAAAACTTTCCCATATTTCCATCAAATTAATTGAGAAAAAAAAAAAGAAATAAAATTTGGGGCAGGTTTCCTTCACATTGAAGATTATTAAGTTTGACATGTTAATTGCCCTTACTCAACGGAAATGTGCATACTTAATGGTTTATAGAAATTTGTGGAATTGTTTAAACCTTGAATGAGAAGCCAAAGAATGTGTATCTTTGCTGAACCTGATTAACTTTGAAAATGCTCATCATTTTCGGTTTTCTAGTATTATATATGTTTATAGTCCAAACTCCAGAAATTATGATTAATTAATTAGTAATTACTCTGTTGGATTGGAGCTTTATAAGCATCCAAAGAGGATAAGAATGAAGACTACGTATCAAATGATGTGGCTTAAGCACAGTAATTTGGGGGCTTAATTTTCCCTTGGGCAACCAATTTCGTGTGTACAACATTATTCAGAATCGTAGCAGCACAATTTCAAATGGTAGAAATGAAGGAGAGGGTATATAATAGTAAAAAATATTTGACTTGACATGTAAGTTTGAAAGCATGAATAGTGACAAAAAGGGTTTAACAGGTGTAAGAGGGAGGGAGATATAATAATAATGAGATATAAGTTCAATCATATAAGATATTGACATTATTTTTAATAAAAAATTTTAAGATAATAAATTTATGGGTCTTTATCTCTATATAGCGCTCTACTACTTTATTTTCAGTGGACGTAGAACTTAGACTAACACTTAAATTTTTATCAAGATTAGTTTTTAAAGTCATACACACGTGGGTTTGGGTTCTCCCAGGAGAGAAAATGTGTGACAAAGAAATGGCACCCAGAGGGGGCATGTTTTTGTTGCATGATTGCACTGAAAAGGAATTTGGTGAATTTGATGAGAAGCAGTGGCATTGAAGTCACTATGCTGCAAGCAACCCCTCTTCTTAAAACTGCTCTCATTTTCTTCTATTCTTTCACCAACATATCACACAATGGGATGGGTTCACTCCCTTCTCTGCCCTTTGAAGAAGCTCTGGGATCGCCTTCACTCAGACCACAGAAAGAGTAAGCATGCATTCATTCTGGTTTCACTTCTCTTTTGTTATCACAACGTTGTCTCAGATTCATATCATTAGTGTTTTCGTTCTGGAACACAGGGAGAGGAATATACATTCTGTATAAGGATGTCAAGTCTTGCCCTTCCCAAGATGTTCATGTTCTTTGGTCAATATTGGTTGAGTCAGGGGCTGCACCTGCTCCTTTGCCATCAAAATCATTCATTCTCTAATTTACCTTACACCATTTATAGTACATAATAATGTAAATGTACAGCATTTTAAATGCACGATTTCTATATCGTGGTTTTATACTTGTATTTCTATATAGATTCTTCTATGAAAGTGTTTGGAACCTTACATCAGTGGCTGAACAAGTTGTAAATTGCTCGTTGCCTTTCCCCCCTTAAAGTAAATCATACTTTAAACGGGTTGTGTACTTTAGATGTGTTATTGGGATCATGGAAACGAATGTCAAAGAGAGAAACAGAAAAACAAAAATATAAACCATAATAAAATAATTTGGTTGAAAAGAAATGAAAAGGAAGAATGTTTTTTTATTATAACGTTGTAATAATTGATTTGTTAAAATACATTTTCTGTCTCAAATTTCGTCAAAGTTCTATCAAATCAGGCATAATTTTGGCATAATTTTGTTTTTTACTAATTTTTGTCAATTTTGTTCAATTTAGTCATTTTTTGCTAAAATAATTTAAATCATTAATGACCATAAAATGACGGTCACGTGTCATTTCGTGGTTTTTTTAAAACTTTTTTTAATGATATGAATTTTAATATATTATATAAAAATATTTAATAAAAAATATGAATTTCAATATAAAAATTAAATTTAGTTTCAATTTGGAGAGGGACAAAATTGATTCATGTTAAATAAAATTGGAACTAAATTGAACAAAAATAACGAATTCAGTAGAGATGGCAAATAAACCCACCTTGTGGGTTTTGCCCGAACTCGTCCCCATTTAGACGGGAATCCTCGCATTGACTGGATATGAGTATGGAAAATCCCCGATTTTTTCGATTGGGTATGGGGATGAGTATATGGATGTACATATCCTCGCCATAATACCCGTCCCCGCCATATCTCCATTCCCGTTTAAATTATTAAAATCTTGACAATTAATTAAGTAACTATATATATATATATATATATATATATATATATATATATATATTTTATTTTTTTATTTCTTCTAATTATTTGGTTTGTATGAAACTCATTTGTATCCAATATATTTTTCATCTTATCATAAATTTTTATGTAGTTATGTTAAAATGATGTATGTAATTAAAATTTTTTATGTCTCACATTTGAATATTTCTATTATTTTTTAATATTTTTATTTATTGTATATTTTCCTTTCACGTGAGAATTTTTAATACTCTTAATTTAAGTGTTTAATAGCATAAACCTTTCATTTACAAGGTAATATAAAAAAAATCTTTACTTATTATTAATAATTTTTGTTTCATTTAAACAACTCTTTTGTTTCGCTAAAACAATTTTAGTTATTTCTCGACCATTGAGTATATATGTTGATATTTGAAAAAAAAAATAGATCTCTAAGGTATTTTTCATCTTATCATACCCTTAATTATACATTTAATTTTTTAATTTCCTTTGTTCGATTTCTTTCAGTAGTCTCTCAAATTGTTTCTAAGACACACATTTGTTAATTTTTTAATACTTTTATTTGTTGTTTATTTTCATCATGTAGAATACTATTTTGATATATTTTATCTAATTATTTTTTATTTTCTAACTCATTATCAATCATACTGTAATATTTTCACTATAATTGTATAAATAACTTTTATTTACTACAATATAAAAATTTAATGTAATTATCATGAATATTTTTTATCACCATCCAACATATATTGGAGTTCAAAAGATCCAAAATCTATGTCAAAGTTTTATTATTATGCTTATTATTTGTTCTTTGCGTCATTTTGATCAAGTGATGTATTATAACTTTTGTTAGTGTATAAAAAAGACATTGATTAGAATTTAAGAAATTGAAGTAAACAAACATTTAAAATATATTTTAATTTAAATATTTTTTTTATATTTTTTAAAAAATATTTTTAAATTTTATTAACTATGTTTCTTTAATGTTTGCAAATTTAATAAATATTTTGGTTCTAATGAAATTTTATTTGGTATTCTAATCTAAAATGTAAACAATTATAATTTATTTCAAAGTATTTGATATTGAAGAGACAATCATCCTCTTAAATATTTGATAATATTATGTTTCTTTTGTCGTAATCTTTTATTAGTTTATAAAAAAATTAATTAAAATTAATATTGAAGTAGTAAGAAAACGGGTATGGGTATGGCTACTAGATTATACCCGTTACCCGGTGGGAATGGATATGAGACAAAAGTTTGATACCCGTTGGGTTTGGGTATGGGGATGAGGATGGATCTTTTTTATGGGGATGGGTATAGGATAGCGAAATCCGTCCTCGTCCCGTCCCGTTGCCATCCCTAGAATTTAGGGACCAAATTCAATATAAAACATTGAATCTGACATGTGGTACGACGTGAACATTAATTTAAAAAAAAAAAACATGAAGTGACATGTGTCAGTCACTGTTCATGTTGTTAATATTTTAAACGATGTTAGCAAAAAAATGACTAAATTGAACAAAATTGATGAAAATTAAGATCTATTTGAGTACAACAACAAAATTAGGATTGATTTGACAAAATTTGACAAAAATTGGGATAAAAAAAATATTTTAACCTATTTAATTATATTTTATTTCTTCGTTGAAGTTAAACGAAGTTAAAACAAATTGATCGTATAATATTTCGTATACTATTAATTATGTGACAAACCCGTAGATTATGAAATTATCTTTCACTTACGATATATTATAATATAATATAATACACGTTTTATTTTCACTTATCAATTCACTGTTAAACTTATTTAGGGATTTAATTTTTATATTTAGTAACATAATTTATTTTTACCTTTCTACTTTTATTATTCAACTGAGTCTTTTGTTTAAATAGATCTAATTTAGTCTTTTTTTCTTAGGTTTAATTACTTGGGTGATATCTATCTTGGTAGAGGGGTGTCAATCTGCTACTCGCTTCTAAACACGTGTCAATTGCATCTTAACTTTTGAGAGAGTGCTTTAATTAGGTCCTTTTTAGACATAAAATATTAACACAGTTTACGACATGTCACGTAGTATGTGATTTTTTGAATTTTATTTTAATTTTATCTAAATTTTTTTTTGAAAAAAAATTGTCACATGTCATGTCTCTTGTGTGACACGTGGCAATGCAATGCCACGTGTCAATATCACTATCAAATGTCATTGTGTTGATTTCAATTTAGTCCCATATATGTCTTCTTGATTCAATTTAGTCCCTAATTATGTGTTTCTGATTCAATTTTGTCCCAATTTTTGTAATAATTAAAATATTTTTTAATCCAATTTTTATAAGATTAAAACTAAGTATAGATATTTTTACAAAATTAAGTACTGATATTTACATTATTTCTCTCCCGCAGACCAAATTTATTATATGTATAAATGTTAATTTTTTTATTAAAAATAACTTTTTAACATATTACATTATTGTATATTTTTGTTAATTTTTTTTAAATAGAACAATATTGTCTCTCACTAGTTTTAAACCAAAATTTTTATTTGCATAATGTTATACTAATATTTTTTTATTAAAAATGACTTAATAAAATGACTTCTACTACTAAATTTTAATATAAATATTAATACTTAATTTTTCTAAAAATATTTATACTTAATTAGTTTTATCTTATAAAAATGGTTTAAAAAAAGAATTTAATTATTAAAAAAAATTGGATAAAGATTGAATCAGAGACACGTAAGTAAGGACTAAATTGAATCAATGAGATATATATGGGGACTAAATTGAAATAAAAACAATGGTTTTTGATGGTAACAGTGACACATGACATTGCCCTATCATGTGACACTAACAATGCCACATGTCACACTAGGGACCCGACACACGACAATTTTTGCTTTTTGCAAAAAAAAAAAAAAAATTAAAAATCACAAATTGACACATGGCATGCCGTTAATGGTGTTAGTAACTTTTGTCTGAAAGGAACCTAATTTAAACACTTTTTCAAAAGTTGGGATGATACAATTAACACTTTCTTAAAAGGTAGTACTAGATTGACAGATTTCTACCAAAGTGGGTACCATCCGAATAATTAAAATAAATAAACTTTTATGGTTATTAAAGTTAATGCCTGTTTGAAGATATTACATGTCAAAATTTGAATATTTTTTAATTTAGGATTTATTTAATTTGACATGTGACATCTTTTAAATAGTTTGACACACATTATCTATTAAACAAAACAACAATAACATTAATTTAAGAGAAAAAATCAAACTGATTTTATTTGAAACTCAATTAAATAAAAATTATAGAGATTACAATAAATCATAAACTTAAGTATTTATAGACCAAATTATTAATTAAGCCTTCATTTATTTATATTAGTATAAACCAAATTCAAGTTTTCAAAATTTAGTTTGTAGTTTAGTTTTATTTAGGCAAAAACTATAATGATGAAACTAAACACACACAAATAATTATAGAAATAGAAGACTTGTCGTTCACTAATTTTCTTAAAATCATTTGGGTGAACAACCAAAACAATTTTTTGACCATTAAAAAAATATCATATACTAATAATTGAACATTGAATGTACTTGTCGTAATATGTCTTGTCCAAATTTTTTTAACAATGAAAAAAATAATTAAAGTTAGTATCAATAGTACTCTAACGAAATTAATTATTACAAACACATAAAATAATTCTAACATTTTTTTAGCTATGGTATTGAAAGTAATATATTCTAATCTTTTCATGAAAGCTTACTAATGATGTTTTTACTGATAGTTTAATTTTTGGATTGTGATACTTTAACCCCTAAATCTTACCCTTTTTTAACCCATCAACGTGTTACTTGAATTGACATTTTACTTTTAGATTTCAATTAATATTTGAGCCGTGTGATGTGGCAATTGAGTGAAGCGTGAGCGCGTGTGCTTTTGAAGTTGTACAATGAGATTGAGTGATGGAGTGCATTTCCTGAAGGAAACTGCCATTCGCACGAAAGAAAGTTTTGGAGTGAAGGGGTCCACATAAAAAGAAGTATGTGATCCCTGTATAAACATTTTTAATTTTATACCTATAAATTGCATATTTTATTAAAATTATATAATCATATTTTCTTAATAATTTGATAAGTAAATTAAAATTAAAAATATACATATTTATTTATTTAAATAAATAAGTTATAATAATAAAATTTTCTAAATAATTCAAAATGAAAATGATTTTATATAAGAAATCAAAAACATTATTTTTGGTTTATTAATTACATTCTTAATAAACATATAAAATTTAAGAATATGTAAATAATATAAAAATGTATAAAAATGTAAGAAAAAATAAGAATTTTTTTAAAAGCCATTAGCTATATTATTAAAAGGTAGTATTAAATTAAAAAATATGGTTATATAAATTTAAAAAATATAAAAACTACAAACTTCTAAACATATATAAGTAATAAATAATAAAATAAAAAATTGTATGTTAGAACCACTATTTGTTTAAGTTAAAATAAAAATATACATACAAAATGGTAGATGTGATGGTGAAAATAAAAATATACAACTTTTGTATAAAAGTTTAAGTCTCGTTTTTTGAATACAACTTTATTGTTTGAAATCTCGTTTTTTGGTAATATTTTTAAAATCTGCTTAGTTAGGTATTTTTTGTTTAAAAGTACACTAGTCTGGTAAAAAACTACAAAGGAGAAAGTGCAAAATGATTGTTTTAGATGACCAACTAATTCAAACGTGATACGTCCTGCTACATTTAAAAATTTTCAATTACGTCTATAAAGTTAAAATTTTTCAATTAGTTTCACGATAAATTTAGTAACTTTATCATTAGATTTTTGAAAAATTTAAAAAATGTTGTAGTTAGATCTCTGATAAATTTAAAAATTTTACAGGAAAGTCTTTATTATTCTTAAAAACTCTGTAGAAAGGTCCCTGATCAATTTAAAAACTTTGCAAAGAGGTCCTTATTATTCATAAAAACTTTGTAGAAAGGTTCCTGATAGATTTAAAAACTTTGCAAAGAGGTCCTTGATAAATTTAAAAACTTTGCAAAGATGTTCTTGATATTTTTAAACACTTTGTAGGTAGGTCCCTGATAGATTTAAAAACTTTTTAGGTAGATCCAGATAAATATAAAAACTTTGAAGGTAGGTCCTTGTTAAATTTAAAAATGTAGCATGTAGGTCCTAATAAATATAAAAATTTTGCTAGTAGGTCCAAAATAAATTTAAATATTTTGTAGGTAGGTCGTTGATAAATTTAAAAACTTTGCAAGGGGTCCTTGATAAATTTAAAAACTTTGCGGGGTCCATAATATTTATAAAAAATTTGTAGGTAGGTCCCTGATAAATTTAAAAACTTTGCGAGTATGTCCTTAATAAATTTAAAAACTTTTCAGGGAGGTCCATGAAATTTTAAAAAACTTTGCATGGAGGTCCTCGATAAATTGAAAAACTTTGCAAGAAGATTCTATAAATTTAAAAACTTTGCAGGAAAGTCCATAATAAATTGAAAAACTTTGAACTTACGTTCGAGATAAATTACAAAACTTTGAAGGAAGGTTCCCGATAGATTAAAAAATTTTGCAGGTAGGTCAACGATAAATTTAAAAACTTTGCATGTAGGTCCGTGTTAAATTTAAAAATGTTGCGCCTATGTCCCTAATAAATTTGAAAACTTTGCGAGTAGGTCCTTGATAAATTTAAAAACTTTGCAGATAGGTCCTTGATAAATTTGAAAATTTTGCAGGGAGATCTCTCATAAAATTAAAAACTTTGCAAGGAGGTCCCTGATAAATTTAAAAACTTTGCTGAGAGGTCCCTGATAAATTTAAAAGTTTTGCGGGAGGTCCTTCATATTTGTAAAAACTTTGCGGAGAGATCCTTGATAGATTTAAAAACTTTGCAGGGAGGTATCTGATAAATTTAAAAACTTTGCATGAAGCTACTTAATATTTTTAAAACTTTGCTGAGAGGTCCCTAATCGATTTAAAAACTTTGCAGGTAGTCCTTGATAAATTTAAAAATTTTGCAGGGAGATCCCTGATAAAATTAAAAACTTTGCAAGGAGCTCCCTAATAAATTTAAAAATTTTGCAGGGAGGTCCCTGATAAATTTAAAAATTTTGCAGGGAAGTCCTTCATATTTTGAAAAGCTTTGCAGAGAGGTCCTTGATAGATTTAAAAACTTTGCTGCCAGGTTCTTGATAAATTTAAAAACTTTACAAGGTGGTGCTTGATATTTTTAAAAACTTTGCAAAAAGGTCACTGATCGATTTAAAAACTTTGCATGGAGATCCTAGGTAAATTTAAAAAAACTTTGAAGTTAGGTCCCTATTAAATTTAAAAATATAGCATATAGATCCCTAATAAATATAAAAACTTAGCGAGTAAGTCCTAGATAAATTTAAAAATTTTGTAGATAGGTCCTTGATAAATTTAAAAACTTTACAAGGGGTCCTTGATAAATTTAAGAACTTCCCTGGGAGGTCCCTAATATTTTTATAAAAACTTTGTAGGTAGGTGCCTTATGAATTTAAAAATCTTGCAGATAGGTGCAAGATAAATTTAAAAACTTTGCAGGTAAGTCTCCGATAAATTAAAAAACTTTCAGTTACGTCTTTGATAAATTTTAGAAAAACTTTGCAAGGACGTCCCTGGCATATTTTAAAAGTTTGCATGTAAGTCTTAGATAAATTTATAAATTTTGTAGATAGGTTCCTAATAAATTTAAAAACTTTGCAGGTAAGTCCTTAATAACTTTAGAAACTTTGAGAATAGGTCCCTGATAAATTTAAAAACATTGAAAGGAAATCTTGATAAATTCAAAAACTTTGCATGTAGGTAGGTTCCTGATAAATTTAAAAACTTTGTAGGTAGTTCCCATATAAATTTAGAAACTTTGTAGGTAGGTCTTTGATAAATTTAAAAACTTTGCAAGTAGGTCCTTGATAAATTTGAAAACTTTGGGAGTAGGTCCTTGATAAATTTAAAAACTTTACATGTAGGTCCTTGATAAATTTGAAAATTTTGCAGGGAGATCCCTCATAAAATTAAAAATTTTGCAAGGAGGTCCTTGATAAATTTAAAAACTTTGCAGGGAGGTCCCTGATAAATTTAAAAGTTTTGCAGGGAAGTCCTTCATATTTGTAAAAACTTTGCGGAAAGGTCCTTGATAGATTTAAAAACTTTGCAGGGAGGTCTCTGATAAATTTAAAAACTCTACATGAAGCTACTTAATATTTTTAAGACTTTGCTGAGAGGTCCCTGATCGATTTAAAAACTTTGCAGGTAGTCCTTGATAAATTTAAAAATTTTGCAGTGAGATCCCTCATAAAATTAAAAACTTTGCAGGGAGGTCCCTAATAAATTTAAAAACTTTACAAGGAGGTCCCTGATAAATTTAAAAATTTTGTCGGCAGGTCCTTCATATTTTTAAAAGCTTTGCAGAGAGGTACCTGATAGATTTAAAAACTTTGCTGGCAAGTTCTTGATAAATTTAAAAACTTTGCAGGGAGGTACATGATATATTTAAAGACTTTGCAGGTAGATCCCTCACAAAATTTGAAACTTTGTAGAGAGGTTCTTGATACATTTAAAAACTTTCCAGGGAGGTCCTTCATATTTTTAAAAACTTTACAGAAAGGTCCTCAATAGATTTAAAAACTCTGCAGGGAGGTCCTGTATAAATTTAAAAACTTTGTAGGGACGTCCTTGATAAATTTAAAAACTTTACAAGGTGGTGCTTGATATTTTTAAAAACTTTGCAGAAAGGTCACTGATCGATTTAAAAACTTTGCATGGAGATCCTAGGTAAATTTAAAAAACTTTGAAGTTAGGTCCCTATTAAATTTAAAAATATAGCATATAGATCCCTAATAAAAACTTTGCAGGTAGATCCCTCACAAAATTTGAAACTTTGTAGAGAGGTTCTTGATACATTTAAAAACTTTCAGGGAAGTCCTTCATATTTTTAAAAACTTTACAGAAAGGTCCTCAATAGATTTAAAAACTCTGCAGGGAGGTCCTGTATAAATTTAAAAACTTTGTAGGGACGTCCTTGATAAATTTAAAAACTTTACAAGGTGGTGCTTGATATTTTTAAAAACTTTGCAGAAAGGTCACTGATCGATTTAAAAACTTTGCATGGAGATCCTAGGTAAATTTAAAAAACTTTGAAGTTAGGTCCCTATTAAATTTAAAAATATAGCATATAGATCCCTAATAAATATAAAAACTTAGCGAGTAAGTCCTAGATAAATTTAAAAATTTTGTAGATAGGTCCTTGATAAATTTAAAAACTTTACAAGGGGTCCTTGATAAATTTAAGAACTTCCCTGGAAGGTCCCTAATATTTTTATAAAAACTTTGTAGGTAGGTGCCTTATGAATTTAAAAATCTTGCAGATAGGTGCAAGATAAATTTAAAAACTTTGCAGGTAAGTCCCCGATAAATTAAAAAACTTTCAGTTACGTCCTTGATAAATTTTAGAAAAACTTTGCAAGGACGTCCCTGGTATATTTTAAAAGTTTGCATGTAAGTCTTAGATAAATTTATAAATTTTGTAGATAGGTTCTTAATAAATTTAAAAACTTTGCAGGTAGGTCCTTAATAACTTTAGAAACTTTGAGAATAGGTCCCTGATAAATTTAAAAACTTTGAAAGGAGATCTTGATAAATTCAAAAACTTTGCAAGTAGGTTCCTGATAAATTTAAAAACTTTGTAGGTAGGTCCCATATAAATTCAGAAACTTTGTAGGCAGGTCTTTGATAAATTTAAAAACTTTGCAAGTAGGTCCTTGATAAATTTGAAAACTTTGGGAGTAGGTCCTTGATAAATTTAAAAACTTTACTAAATTTGAAAATTTTGCAAGGAGGTCCCTGATAAATTTAAAAACTTTGCAAGGAGGTCCCTGAGAAATTTAAAAACTTTGCAAGGAGCTCCGTGATAAATTTAAAAATTTTGCATGGAGGTCCCTCATGTTTTTAAAAACATTACAAAGAGGTCCTTGATAGATTTAAAAACTTTTCAGGGAGGTCCTTGATAAATTTGAAAACTTTGCAGCGAGGTCCTTGATAAATTTGAAAACTTTGTAGGGTGTTCCTTCATAAATTTAAAAACTTAATAGGGAGGTCCTTGATAAATTTAAAAACTTTGCTGGGAGATACCTTATAAAATTAATAACTTTGCGGGGAGGTCCTTGATAAATTTAAAAACTTTGCAGGGAGGTCCTTGATAAATTTAAAAATTTTGCAGGGAGGTCCTTCATATTTTTAAAACCTTTGCAAAGAGGTCCTTTATAGATTTAAAAACTTTGTATGAGGTCCTTGATAAATTTAAATACTATGTAGTGAGGTCCTTGAGAAATTTAAAACTTTCTGGGAGATCCCTCATAAAATTAAAAACTTTGCTGGGAGATCCCTCATAAAACTAAAAACTTTGTAGATAGGTCGTCGGTAAATTTAAAAACTTTGCAAGGAGGTCCTTGATAAATTTAAAACTTTGCAAGGAGGTCCTTGATAAATTTAAAAACTTTGTAGGGAGGTCCTTGATAAATTTAAAACTTTGATCATAAAATTAAAAACTTTGCAAGGAGGTCCCTAATAAATTTAAAAACTTTGCAAGGAGGTCCCTGAGAAATTTAAAAACTTTGTAAGGAGCTCCTTGATAAATTTAAAAATTTTGCATGGAGGTCCTTCATATTTTTAAAACCTTTGCAAAGAGATCCTTGATAGATTTAAAAACTTTGTAGGGAGGTCCTTGATAAATTAAAAACCTTTGTAGGGAGGTCCTTGGTAATCTTAAAACTTTGTTGGGAGATCCCTCATAAAATTAAAAACTTTGCAGAGAGGTCCTTGATCAATGTAAAAACTTTGCAAGGAGGTCCATGATAAATTTAAAAACTTTGCATGGGGGTCCTTGATAAATTTAAAAATTTAGCAGGGAGGTCCTTTATATTTTAAAAACTTTGCAGAGAGGTTCTTGATACATTTATAAACTTTGCAAGGAGATCCTTGATAAATTTGAAAACTTTGCAGGGAGGTCCTTCATAAATTTAAAAATTTTGCAGGGAGGTCCTTGATAAATTTAAAAACTTTGCATGGAGGTCCTTGATAAATTTAAAAATTTTGCAGGGAGGTCCTTCATATTTTTAAAACCTTTGTAGAGAGGTCCTTGATAGATTTAAAAACTTTGTAGGGAGGTCCTTCATAAATTTAAATACTATGCAGTGAGGTCCTTGAGAAATTTAAAATTTTGCTGGTAGATCCCTCATAAAATGAAAAACTTTGTAGAGAGGTCGTCGATAAATTTAAAAACTTTGCAAGAAGGTCCCTGATAAATTTAAAAGCTTTGCAAGGAGGTCCTTGATAAATTTCAAAACTTTGTAGGGAGGTCCTTCATAAATTTAAAACTTTGCTGGAAGGTCCTTGATAAATTTATAAAATTTGCAAGGAGGTCCTTGATAATTTTAAAAATTTTGCACGGAGGTCGTTCATATTTTTAAAAACTTTACAGAGAGGTAAAAACTTTGTAGGGAAGTCCTTGATAAATTTAAATACTTTGTAGGGAGGTCCTTGATAAATTTAAAACCTTTTTGGGAGATCCTCATAAAATTAAAAACTTTGCAGAGAGGTCCTTGATCAATTTGAAAACTTTGCAAGGAGGTCCCTGATAAATTTAAAAATTTGCATGGAGGTCCGTGATAAATATAAAAATTTTGTAGGGAGGTCATTCATATGTTTAAAAAGTTTGTAGAGAAGTCTTTGATAAATTCGAAAACTTTGCATGGAGGTCCTTGATAAATTTAAAAATTTTGTAGGGAGGTCCTTGATAAATTTAAATACTATGGAGTGAGGTCCTTGAGAAATTTAAAACTTTGCTGGGAAATCCCTCATAAAATTAAAAACTTATCAGAGAGGTCCCTCATAAATCTAAAAACTTTGCATGGCGGTCCTTGATAAATATAAACATTTTGTAGGGAGGTCCTTCGTATGTTTAAAAAGTTTGCAGAGAGGTCCTTGATAAATTTGAAAACTTTGCAAGGAGGTCCATTATAAATTTAAAAACTTTGCATGGAGGTCCTTGATAAATTTAAAAATTTAGCAGGGAGGTCCTTTATATTTTTAAAAACTTTGTAGAGAGGTTCTTGATACATTTAAAAACTTTGCAGGGAGGTCCTTCATATTTTTAAAAACTTTACGGAGAGGTCCTCGATAGATTTAAAAACTCTGCATGGGAGGTCCTGTATAAATTTAAAAACTTTGCAGGGAGGTTGTAAGACCCGGGAAAATTAAATAATTATTTAATTAATTATTTAATTAGGACGGGTAATGAGAATATTTAAAGCAATAAATGTGAGGGACTATGACGTGGAAATGTACTAGCTCAAGTGGTTGAGAGTACTTTATTGTGTGTGAGGACTTGGGTTCGAGTCCTATGTGTGCCACTTGGATGTTATTTAAATTATGCGTTTTTGTGTGTTTATATATTGAATGTGCGGTTTGATGATAAACCCTTAGGATTATAGGACTTATCATGAAATAAGGATTGGTTGGATGGTTTGGTCTTTGTTGGATATGTGCATGAGTGTGGGTTCAAACCTTGGCGAGAGCTAAATAATTCCTTTTTGCCAAATTTTCCTTGTGCATGAATGTGGAAGGGTTAGAACCCTAGCAGCCAAGGGAGAGGTAGCCTAA
>Ga0214542_1006297_pt1 | contig 21777 bp, 12 predicted proteins | sample CNSS1metaG_FD_160096 | JGI IMG/M metagenome (GOLD analysis project Ga0214542, IMG submission 160096) | Root nodule microbial communities from cowpea collected in UCLA plant growth center, Los Angeles, California, USA - CNSS1 | ecosystem: Host-associated > Plants > Roots > Nodule | place: USA...
CAACAAAATCAACAGAAATCTGCATATTGTCATGTTCAACGCTACGATCGAGATAATTCAGAATTCGAGGTGCAAGAGATATCGAGCCCCCATTACTATCGGCCAAAACCAATCTCATTCACTGTCATATTAAACGATTGGTGGTGTGATTATGGTCACTTCCAAGCTAGTCGATTACCCTGTCAGCACGTCATAGCTGTTTGTTCTTTTGGTCATATGCCACTTTCAAATTTTATCGATCCAGTTTACACCCTTGATAACATAAATAAGGCTTATCAAGTCCAATTCCACCCCCTGCGAAATGAGGACTATTGGTCAACATATACAGGTCCTAATTTCACTCCAGACCCCCAAACTAGGCGTAAGGCTTCGGGACGACCTACAACGACTAGGATCCATAACGAAATGGATCAACCCGTTACGGATAAGCCAAAAAAATGCTCTTATTGTCGCACTGAGGGTCATCATAGGGGACAATGTCCATTTCGCCAATAATTTGTACATTTTTTATTTCAATTAATTTAATTTTCAATGTTTTTTTCTTCTTTCTACAATGTCAAAACTAAGACAATTTTCTATGAACATTAATATTTCTTATGCCTTCATCAACTACAAGTTGAAATACTTTATTCTTTGATGGACCAAAAAACTGTATATAATCAGAACAAATTATTATGCTCGCCTCTGTATCCAATTCTAATTTAATCACCTTTTTTTTTAAATATGGACTGTAATCGATTACAATACCTTTGTAATCAATTACAATTCACTCGAACAAAATGCATTAACCATGTAATCGATTACACTTCGTCTATAATCGATTATATTACACCCAGAAAACAGCAACGCATGCAGTAATCGATTACAACATACGGTAATCGATTACTTAATGAAAAACGTATCCCCCCCGTACGATTTCATCTAAAAACGTGCAGCCCCCCAACGATTTCCTTTGAAGATCGTTCACCCCCCACACGATTTCGCTTGTTGACATATTCTAATCAAACAACGTATGGGGACTACACGATTTCTTCATACGAAAATGTGCACCCCCAAAACGTTTTGCCTACTTCTGTAATTTTTTGAAAACCTGCCTACTTCCGTAATAAGCCAAAGTCAATTGCCTAGAAGGGAAAAAAAAACCTGGTTTTAGAGAATGTATACTTTTAGTTAAAGAATTATCAGAAGGTGATGTTATTACATAATGATATAGATTCAGGAACTAACTACATGGTATAGTGAACAAAGGCACAAGGGGACACGCATTCTTTTTTTTAGCTTGCTTGCAAAATCGACTGAGTTTTAGGTGAATTATTTTGAAGAAGAAAAATACTGGTGCATTTGATATTTTATGAAAGGAAACTTGCAAGAATTGATTGTTCTTCTCTTGCTGCAGAAATGAACTTCATGAAATGGAGCTTCTGTTATATAGTACAAATTGAGTACTTTAATTAATATCTTCAAAAGTTAAATCTGCATAAGAGGCAATGCGACTTTGTTGTTTGTAGTTATATATGATTAGTTACAAACTGGTTTGAGACGATGTAGTTTATTTATAGAATGATCATAGAGTGACTGAATTGGGCTCTGCATAGATGGAAATGAAATTTCATTGATTACATGAACCTGCTTTACGGGGAGCCTTGAGCCTAGATAAAATAAGTTTGTACGTATTTCATCAAAAGAAATTGAAACAGATTGTGTTATGTATCAATCTAGTGGCGCCTTGAAGAGTTTAAGTGCTCCATCTTAAATTGGATCATCTACATATACTTCGTAGATTACTCGGTTAACAATGGAAAAACACACACTTCTCTAGCTAGTATTGGCTTATCCATATACCACATTCCAAATTTTGTTTGATTGACCATACACAAATTCAATCCACAATCACAAACAGTGGCATGCATCGATCTCACAATGTTTCAATTGACATGTTTCATCATTCTATCAATTTTTAGAGTCACATATTAAAGCCTTTGACAACAATATATTGCATGGTTCCACATCAGTTGAGGTCTTACGGGTGTAGGATCTCCTTAATTTCTGATTGTTAAGATATTTTTAATATTTTATTTTATGTTTTTATTGTTATTATTCTTCATATGTATTTTGGGCTTAACCCATATGATCTTTATTATAACTACAGACCCTATATGTATTTTTTTTATACAAAAGAAATTAATTTTAATCCCTATTTTTCCTATATTCAATACTAATTATCACGTAAACATAATCACGTCTAAACATTTGGACTGCAAGTTATTTATTTGGGTTTGGGTGAGTAATATAGATATATAGATGTATCTCTATATCTCTATATATATATATATATATATATATATATATATATATATATATATGGTTCTAATAACTAAACAAAAGTTGTTTGTTATTCAAATGCTGATTGGGTAAGATCTCCTTGTGATAGGAGATCTACATCCAGATATTGTGTGTCTCTATTGAAGGTAACTTAATCTCTTGCAAGAAACAAAGTGTTGTAGCAAGGTCTAGTGCAGAAGCAGAATATAGAGTCATGGCTTCAACCACTTATGATCTTATTTGGCTTAAGCAGTTGCTCAAAGAATTATAGTTTAGAGACATTAATCAAATGACATTGACAATCAAGCTACTCTTCATATCAGTTATAATCCTGTCTTTCATAAGAGGACTAAACACATTGAGATTGATTGTCATTTCATTCGAGAAAAGATTATGTCTGGAGACATCAAGATTGAGTTTGTTAACTCAAGTTTGTTAACTCAAGTAATCAGTTAACAAATATTTTCACTAAATCTTTACGGGGACCAGAATTAGTTATATTTGTAACAAGCTTGATACATATGCAATAATTTGAGAGAGTGTTAAGATATCTTTAATATCTTATTTTCTATTTCTATTGTTATTATTCTTCACATGTATTTTGGACTTAGTCCATATGATCTTTATTATAAATACAGCCCCTATATGTATTTTTTATACAAGAGAGATTAATATCAATCCCTATTTTCCCTATATTCAATATTGATTATCACGTAAATATAATCATGTCTAAACATCTGGTATCAAATGGTATCGAAACACTGCAAGTTATTTATTTGGGTTTGGGTGAGTAATAAACACGTGAGAGTAATAGACATTCCCTTACATCTGGAATTAAAGAACATGGACAAAAATGGAGGAAACAGGTAGGCTTTCTGTACGATCTTAAATGTCACAAATTTTGAAATTTGAGCAAGAGCTAGAAATGAAGATTCAACATAATAGCAACAGTTCAATGCAAATTTACTGGACTTTCAATATTTTGAGGTGACCTGTCTGCAGATTCTGTGTTTCTCCCTTCAAAAAGATATGTCCTTTATAGTATCAGTGGTCCAAAACAAATGTATCCAAAATATCAAGTGGTGCAAGGGAAAAGAGTGAGAGCGTGGAAAATGACAAGCATATCTTGTAAAGAATGAACATTCTGTTCTAAAAGTCTAAAATCCCTAAGAGGGTGAAAGAAACATACAGTACATATAATAAGATAATATGGAAGCAGGGGCTGCAAGCTCTCCTAATTGATCAAATGGGTTGAAGACATCAGAGGATCCACTGGAAATATCAAGACCCCAAATCTCTAGCATACCCTTCCCCGCTCTAAGACTGTACTAGACTCCCAATAAGAGCCACGAGAGCCTCATCAACCCCCTCCCCAAAAATTGAATTGCATTGGTGACCAAAGAATGTGCCTCAAATTAATAGCAGCTTCAACTGGTCAATGAATCGAGGTGCACAACAACAATGCACGCCATTCCAAAGATCTTTCTAGTCTTGTGTCTCTTCACTTGCAGTAAGACACTGATTCGTGTGTGAGCTCCAGTCATCAAGAAGGTTCGAAACAGAACCCTCGAGCTTCTTAGCCTGGGGACCTGGCTTCAGAATATTGACATCCTCACCCCATTGTGAGCATGGATCCAGCCACCAGCTCCTCCGGCCTGAGCACCACGCACCTGGCACAGCATGATTACGCCCACGCTTAAGTATCTTTCTATCAATCATGTCCAAAACTGGATCACCTGCTTCAAACTGTCTAGCAAAAGCAGCACCACTTTCTGCCATCTGGTCATAAACAGATACATTAAGGAAGAGTGGATCCATCTTTGGAGGATTGTCCCAGATCATATATCGTAAGTCAGCATTTACTGTTGTGTTCTTGAATTCCGGTGCATTGCAAATGACTGAGTGAAAATAACCTTCTTGGGATAACTTGACGTTTGTAAAATACATCAGGAGTGTTCGAGGTAAATTATCCCAGCCAAAGATGCAAAACTCCAAGAAGGATCGGCTCAAGATGACCCATGGGGAACCTGCTAGGAAAGAAAAGCATTCAACATTCATTTGTCAAAGCCCATAGATTGAGTTGCGCAGACATTGTATGAAAGAAAATTTGCCTGTGAAAAGGTTGAATGCATCAGGTGTATCCCGCTTCTGTGTAGCTTGAAAAATTTGACTTCTCCTAGCTAAATATATTCCTGGGTCAACTACAATAGGCTGGAATCTGTCTTTTCTGCATGGGTCAAAAAATACAAAAATATATGACCCAGTGCTTAAAATGTAGAATTACCACAGTATCACAATGAAGAAACTAAAATTATCAGTAGTTTTCATTACTCTTTCCATCCAAGGTCACTCGTGTGATCAATGAAGTTGAGGTTCCTCTGAACAGAAGAGAAAACATGGGCCAGATCTGATACAGACAAAAGAGTATGGATTAGAAAGTTGGAAATTCTGCAGAAAGAAAGATATATTGATAACTGAGAATATCATCAATGAGTTGTGCTTAAAAAGAAGAATAGCACAGCATTTTTCAGTGAATAAAGTTCAGAATATTGAAGTCATATACAGCATTTCACCTGTAAGATGAAATTAAATAATGACAGTAAATGTTCTTGATCTGGAAAAATAATATACAAACAAAAACAATACATGTTCTTACATCAGCTGTATATCAAAGTTTGTTTATGAACAGGGTTATGCCAGGCCAGATAAAAAGTATAGCCAGTAAAGAATAGAGTGCAGCACTTGCCAAACAAGTAGGTAATCACAACCTGAAGTCAAACCTAAAGAGAATCTGAGATTCCCCAGCACTTGATGTGGGGTCAGGGATGCAAGAATTCACTGACATCAATTGAAGGACATCAGTATTTCATCAAAAACTTCTGTGCCAATATTCTCTTCGATTCCTGATTAACAGGAATGATGAGCCCAAACAAGCAAAGTGGATGGTAAAGTGAGGAAAGAAATCCCGCAGGACCCAACAGATTCAGAGGAGAGAAAATTTGGGAAGGCAAGGCAACAGTGGTAAGCATAAGAGTGAGTGGGCTGAGGTTGGGATTCTGTTATGTATGGTTAAGGATTATAGCTGAAGATTGTGATGGTTGCAAAGGATGATCCACGAAGTGGAGAAGAAAAGGCATACAAATTACTTAAAGAAACTGGTGAAGGCTAAAATTACTTGGAGGGAGAAGAAAGAGGTCCACACTTCTCTACAGGAAACACGACAGTGAGACACTGACTTAAGTCAGATTGTCTGCAAAAAAGGTTCAGCTACTGAATTTCAGTACGGATCAGATGTGATTGTTGGTGTATGCGGCAAAAGATTATAAATCAAGGGTAGTTGCAGTGCAGAAGCAAATATCCACCAGATGTCTTTCATCAGAACAGAAGGTATCAACAACCATTGGTCCCATCGACTAAGAAACAAAAGCCGAAACCTGGAAAGAGAGATGCTAACTTCAGAGTTAAATGAGAGGAATGTCAATATAAAGTCCTAAAACCCATTAAAAATGCTTGCAGTGATTGAACGGTCAGAAAAATGGCGAGAAACACCAAGATGAGTTGGTGATGGCTCAAATCTCATAGCTCAATGAAGAACAATATTAGCAATATTTTTGCAACAGATTCTTTGGAGGCACAAGAAAAAAAGTGGATTAATTCCTCATACATACATATATATACACACATATACATATATATACACACACATATATACATATATATATACATACATATATATATATATATGTATATACATATATATCTATACATATGTACACACACACACATACATATATATATATATATATATATATATATATACATACATATATATATTCGATTACATTTTCATTTCTAATCAATTATATGTAAGTTTCCCCACAAATCTTCCCATGTATGCAAAGAAAGTAGGAATGGGAATTTGATTTTGTTCTTCGTGTTTTTTCACCTTTTCACCAATTTTGCTTTTCATGCTTTCCCTTCTTTTCTTTGCCATCTATCCGTCCGGGCAAATCCATCACCAGAAACAAGTTAGTGCAATAATGACCATAGTGGGTTTTCAGCTCTTCTAGTTTTAGCTATCGCAGGGTTGCTCCTAAAGCTTATAGAACAGGCACAAAGTAGCACAAAGTGTCTGTTTTGTTTTGCCTCCAGGGTCCGTGTCCAAGTCTGTTTTGTGTTGCATTCAGAGTTCATGTTTGTGTATCAACATCATATATTGAAAGTTGCTCCTCAAACAGATTGGGTGTCTCCACATATTGGCTTATTCTATCTTGTAAGAAGGATGAAGTTTCTGAGTTATTTCTGGAAATCCAAGGTAAGTTGTGTGGCATGAAATTCTATTTTGTTTGGTAACAACTTATTGCTACTCAAACTAAGGTTGTTAACTGTGGTCTAGGTGATCTAATTGGTTGTCTTGTCTTGCTGAGAGAATAATATGCGATTGTTATCTAGCAATGCATACTGTTGAGTATGCCTATAGTAGTTTTATTAATAACTCAACTAGTACGATCCCGTTTGATAGTATCCAGTATTTACTCCCTTGTGAGCTCACCGGACCTATTGGTCTAATTTCAAGTGTTCATGGAACACATAACACATTCAGCTCACAACGAATATCTTCATCTACCCATAAATAGAAAATATCAAAGCATTTAGTCAATCATGCCAATCCAAAGCATTAAACTATTGTGGAGTGTGAAAAGAATTACCAAACAAGATAAACAGCAATCACAAGTATAAAATAACCTAAAACATTCCCAAGTACAAGGAATCAAACCACACCAAGAACTTCAGCTTTGTTAAATTGGTCAGCTGAGTTCGTTTGGTGCACCGAAGGAAGTGTTTTACAAATCTCTAGCAAGAGGCTCATTTCATATCCTCCACTCCAAACACCCTTGAACCCCAAATCCCCAATCGGCCTTGAACATATGATACTACTACCTCTACCTCCACACTCCTCTCACTATTTGTGCTCCCTCTACGTTGAACCTCTCCATTTTCAACTCCAAACTTCTTTCCCCTTTCTTGAGGTCCTCTCAACTCATACAAGGTTATATTACAACACATTATTTTATTAAGTACAACCAATCACCAAGAAATCTCTTCTTTTCACCTATGAGTTCAGAAATTAAGACCAAAACGAAACATATGAAGACCAACAAACCATCAACACAAACTTTCCAATGATCAAAATCATCACGCCACTAACAGACAAAAACAATCACAAAAGTTCACCCCCCAAAATAAGCAACTCCACAGTGCAAACAAACCCATGATCCAAAACAGAAATTACCGTATTGGCATTACCATCCTGGGTGACAAGGGGATAATCCCGCGCACTCAAAGTCACAAACCAGTCCCACCCCCCATCAAGTTTCATCATCACAGAAGCAGCCCTCAGAGTGACAGCCACATTGGATGACCCCATGTAGGTCACATAGTCAGCCTTCCCCACCACATCCACGTTCCGGAAGGCACGAATCGCCGGCACCGACATAGCCGCGGCGCCCAGCCTCTTCCTCTCCTCATCCCTGGCATCCATTCCAAGGTGGAGCAGGTAGCGGTTTCTGGGGTGATAGACTGCCAGCAGCAACCGGAAGATCCGGTCACCGTCCTTGTTGCCACCAGATATGAAGTAGGCAAAAGCAGGAGGGTGGTGAGGACCATGGTGGACAATAGAGGGAAAGGGCATAGGAAAGGTGAAGCAAGAGAAGGAAGAGAACATGAGAATGGAGAGGGAGAGGAATGCTGCGGTGAAGAGGGTGAAGAACCATTTTTTCTCAACACCCATTAATAGTAATCAATGGTAGTGGTGAAAATGGGAAGTGTGTGGTGTTGGAGCATATGGGTGAGTTCAGAAGGAAGGATTTTGGGAAGTGGGTGTGGCCGAATTCTGGGGTTTGAGATTGTTGCGGTTAATGGGTCAGGGAGGATCTTGAGCCTCTTTCATCAATGTGCATGAAAAAGAGAAAATTGCAAGTGTTGTGTTCTCTCTCTCACGATTTCTGTGTATGAAAAGAGGCGTGAGGATTAGGGTTTTTTCTCAGGTTTGATTTGATGTGATGTTGGGGTCAGAAATGGAGGGGGAGATCAGGGATCTTTGCTTCCTTTGGCTTCTCTTTCTTCCTTCAGTTTCGATCTCAACAATTATTACAAAATCGGGTTAGGATATATGTTTTTTCACTTTTAAATATTTTTAAAAGTGGTGTTTTTGTTATTAAACTAAATTATACTTTATTTATCTTTACATTTTATAAAAATCACATAAAACATTATTTTTCTTAACTAACTGTGCATTGTGATTATATTATAGTTTAGTATTAAACTCATAGCTTACATGTCACTTATTGAAAAAAAAAATCATACACTATAAAAACGAAATAGAAAAATAAGTATATAATTTAGTTTAAAAAGGAAAAACATACTTCAACTTAAAAAAGCTAACCTCCCATAGAGAATCTTGTTACCCTCTTCTCTGTTGACTGTTTTCTTGCATGTTTAAGGTTTAATTAGAGGAGACCTTTGTCTTTTATGTTTTTAACATATCCTAATGAATGATTATATTATAGTTTCTATTATATTCTATTTATTTTATCAATTTAATAACTTTTAGTGTTATTGATACAAAAATTCTCATAATTTTTGTGAATATGTGATTTTAATTTTTATAAAGTTCTAATTACATATTTAATTTTGACTCATGTTAATATATCATCTCAAAGTAATACCAATACTATTTTATTATTATTAAGACATTAATACCAACATTTAATAACAAATTTTAACACACGACTTTTGATAGACATTATAACATTTTTTTTTCTTGACAATCAGGTGATATATTAATGTGGTATATAACTTTTATTCTTAAAGGGTTTTTAGAGCATTTGTATGTCCTATGAGATGCATCATTACACTTAAAATGATTGGATTATTATAAAATCTATATAATATAGACAATATTTAAAACTTTATAATATGACCCAATTTCATTTTAAAATTATTAGAATTGACAAAAATTTACAATTTTACATTAGCAAGTAGAATGTATTTTGTGTGCACGACTTTATTAAAAACAAATTGAGTTTAAGAAATATAAGTTACATAAAAAACTTAAGAATAGAAGCTTTTTTTTTTTTTTTGCATAACTTAACTCAAAATTGTCAATTGGAGATCTTGTACTCACATGAACAACTTTAATTATATAATCATATGATAATTAGATTAAGTAGTATTCCTCATTAATGACTTCTGTAATATTTTTGTAGGGTTAAATATGTTTTTGGTCTTTCAATTTTTAATGAAAATTAGAATTAATTTCTCTTGGAAACCTTGAACCAGTTTACTCCCTCAACTCTGTAAATGCATGAATTTAATTCTTTTAACCAAATTTTATTAAGTTTATTTGACGCATCAAACACATTTCATTATAGTATTTTAGTTTGTTTACACTATTTAACACATGTTCCCTTCAATGTTAGTTGAGAAATGCATTTGAAACGTCAAATAAACTTAAAAAAATGGTTTAAAGGATTAAATCCACACATTTCTAAAGATAAGGGACTAAATTAGTTCTAGGTTTTCAAGAGGGACCAATTCCAATTTTCATTAAAAGTTTAAAGACCAAAAACATATTTAACCATATTTTTATATAAGAGAAGTTGTGTACACATGGTATAACTTCAATACAAATTAAACAAATGAAGTTATGTATGGAGTTACCACTTCAATGATGTAATTTTGAACTGAAGTCATGGTCTACTTACATGACTTTTCCTTTAGTTGAATTTTTTTTTATCTAAGTCATGCTCTCAAATGTTGAAATACTCTACTTCCTTTATCTATTTCAACTTTGCATGCATCTCACAAATAAGCACGTAGGTAGTCTTATTTATGGGTCTAACTTAATCAATACTTGACAAGTTTTAATGTCTCCAAGCATCTCATCCCATTTCATCACATCTCATAGGCATTAATTTCACCACATTCCAACCATCTTCAAAATTACTAATTATGTTGTATAAATCCACCATGTAACCATAATATTGAATCATAAGACTATTACAATATTGATTCAACATCCACTTAAAATATTCACTTGCTTCATTAACCAACCCTTTATAAACAAACACAAAGAGCACCTACAAAAGTCACTTCATCGTTTACCATCCTTGCAAACAATTCAAGGTGTTCATATGAGAATCCATTCATGGCAAAGTAGTAACTATGACATTTCATGCCATTGCACATCCTTTTCACAACCCATTTTATCAAATATGCATTTCAACCTCTCAATGTGTAACACCACAATTTGACACACTAGCATAACCTACCTCACATAAGCAATTACTTTACAGATATTAAAACTTGTCAACACTTTATTTGAATCGCGAAATATAATGAGTTATTAGAACTATTAACATGTGAAATTTAAGTTTAACACAACTTTACAAAATTAGCTTATAAGATAAGATTTGCATACACTTATATACTATAAATAGGCATATCTTAGTACATGTAGGACTTCCAACACAACCCCTTGAAAGATTTGCTCATGAACAATAAGAATACCTACATGTTCTTCCAGATACATTTCTTCACTATCTTTGGATGCTCTTAGATTTGTATCTTGTGCTCCCCACTTTGGAGGCAGAGTATGCTAGATTTTATCATTAACATCTTAATTACAATATATAGTACCAACGGACCTTAAACTATTAAGCAATGTTTGCAAACGTGTTATCATTGATTGAATAGTTTCATTTTCTTCCGTAGAAAACTTTTCATATTGACGTATCAATATAATTCATTTACTTCTTCTTACTTCTTTTGAACTGTCGTGAGTCAAAGCTAATGTATCCCATATTTCTTTGGTAGAGTACATGACATGTACTTTGGAAATTTCCTCTCAAATAGTGCATAAATTAAATTGATATACATACCTTTTGTTAGATCTAAAATTTATTTAGACTGGATATTGAAAAATTCATGTCCATCCTTAAACGTTAGAATTGGTTGACATTTATACCACATTGATCTTGTACATGATTTAGTGATATTTGTGAAACCCTAGAAAATGGCATTTTAGAAGTGATAGTAATTTAAAACTAGTGAGACTCAGTTGTTTTAATATTAAAAGGTTTTAGTATAAATAGAATTGGTATAAAAGAGTTTCATTATTTTAAACACGCTATCTCTTTGGAAACCACTTTTCCTTAGAGTTCTCTGACTTCTCTCTATGAGTTTTGTCTCTTTGATCGCTTGATTGAAGAACCAAGACCATAGGATTGATCCTCTCGACGAGCTCTTCAAGTTGGATAGATTAGTTTCTTTGTTTGCGTAAGATGAGTTTTCACTCACTTTTTGGTCTAGTTATGTTTTTTGTCGTATGTGAGCCCTCTTTCACTTTCATGCATCGTTTTAATCATCAATATGATTCTTTGTTGATCAGTGATCATAACGGTATGTCCTAGTCGTTCTTGTGATGTTTCTATGTGTAGATAGAGCATCTTGTGGAGTTAGAGGCATTTGACGTTTATAGAGCTGCCTAAGCAAGATAACAGGTAAGGGAAGCTAATAGTTTTTTTAGAGTGAGTGAGTATATTGTTGCATGATTGTGATGTAACTAAGTTTGATAATTTGATTGTTATGTTGTGGGAAATTATTGAAGTTTATGATTGTGATATCTTAGAATTGTGAATGATTGAATTGGGATTTGATTGCATTGTTTGAATTTGGGGTATTTGAGAAAGATGGAGTTGTTGGATCATGGATCTAATTTGTGCTACCTACTATAATTTAAAACTCTTTTTGACCGCTGCCTATAGTATAAGTACCAATTGGAGTAATGAAATACGTCTAGATTGCTCAAAAACCTTAACTTGAGATTGCTGATATTTGATACAGTGTTAAGCCTCACCATGGCAGCAATGAGCATTGGCTTTTACGAGCCGATCAACATTGGGCACCACTTTTTGACGCTGAGCACTACCCAGTTTTCAACACTGTGCCTTATTGGTAAAATGAAGATCCCCGCTTCGTTTACTATCGGATTAAGCTAAAATTTTGACAACTGATCCTAGACACGTGAATATTCATTTTGATTGGTGGGATCTTTGTTTTGAAGTATGTTGTTAGAGAAATGGTTTTCACCATTTAGATGTATTTCATGTATAGCGCCAATTGCTTTGCTTTCCTATTTTTGTTGTTTTGGTTACTTTAGATGTTCTGTGTATAATTGAACTGGATTCTATAGTCCTTATTGCTATGAATTGAGATAAAAATGTCATTTTGGGTATATAAGATGATTATTGGATTGCACATATACTGTTTGTGAGTATCGAATGTGATGTGATGATAAGAATTTTGAGGATAAATTTTGTGTGGAGGTTTTAGTGTATGTATTGACATAAGGATTCATTATTGGTTGATATCCTAAAACTCTAATACTCATTCACACTCAAATAGATTACAATGAGTTATGTCGTCAAGAGCAACAAGAGGTCCTAGTCATTCGACTTGATCAGGTCCTAGGTGCGAAGGAGATTTACCTTGTTGATAGTTGGGTGATAACCCCTTGAGGCCAAACTGTGCAGAGTTTGGGAACCATCCGCAGGTGCAGGTTGCTAGGGGATCCGATGTTAGACCTGTATCCGGATAATTGAGTTTAGTGTCAACTATATCTCTTTTTTTATGTATGCCTATGTGTTATTTTGGTAATTTAAGTTAAGTTTTCATATGAATATTCCTTGTTTACATTAGTTACCCTTCTTATGTGTTTTTGTCTTGTGTTGTTTGTATTTCTTTTGCGATGATCACCTATTTGATTGGAGTAGATGTGGTTGCAAATGCTAGGACACCTCTGGATGATGAGGAGCCATCTTTTAGGTTGATAGAAATTTCAATGGGAGTTGTTGTAAGTGAGTAGTCTGTACTTAAAATTAGAATTGGATTTTAGTTGGTTTGTATAAATGTTATACTTTTATAGTTTTATCTCTTCTAGAACTATATTAATATACTTTATACACTAGATCTTCTATTTTGACTACTATAGTGAAACATTCCTACTTTATTAGTTTTTAAGCTGCTAAAATTAGAATGTTACAATATCTCTTAGTTCTTGTTTTTTTTTTATTTTGTTTCTTTCGAAGTTTATTGGGTTTAGTGTTTTCGAAAAGGATTTTTTTTGTACTCTCAATTTTTTGTGCATCCCTGATTTTCATAATAATGATTTTTGGATTATTTGTTTTTAAAAATTTTAAGAATAAGTTTTTTTTAAATTTTTTGAATATGATTTTCAGAATGTAATTTTTGGAATAACCTAAATAAAGAAGACTTTTTTAGGAGAAGTAAAGATTTGAAAACACGTGCCTCATATATCCTAGGTTGGGTATATAAATAAAGTGGATAGCATAGGGAATAATAGATAAGAGAGAAGAGAAGAAACAATAGAGAATAGAGAATGAGAAAATAGGGAGCAACTCATTTATGTATTATTATTGATAGTAAGAGTCCTATTTATATATACAACATGTAATCCATAAAGGAAACAAATCAACTTAGTTAATACAAATATTTACATAAAGAGTAATGAATCATATGAGTATCAATCATATGAGTAAACGTATCAAATCAATGGACACTCATTAATTCATAACACTCCCTTAAGTGTCCATTGATAAAAGAATGTGCCTCGTTAAAACCTTACTAGGAAAAACCCTTTGGGATAAGAAAAACCTAGTGAAGGAAAAAGAGTACAACATTCAGTATTCTTTAATACAATATTGTTCATCACACATTATATTTCTCCCCCTCATGTAAACTTACATCATTAAGGTGACGGAGTCCGAACTTGTGAATCATTTTCTCAAAAGTTCTTCTCGGCAAAAACTTCATAAATAGACTTGCCATATTTTCACATGAATGAATTTTTGGATATCTATATCATCCTTTCAATTGAACAATACACTATTATCTTCATATAGGGTTGTTGATTCCATCTTTGTCGGGATAGTCACAAGTTTCTTGCACATGTTGAATTATAGACCTTAACCAAACATATTCACAACTTTGCTCGTAATTTTGTATGATTAGAGGATGTTGCTACTATGATTTGTTTCATATACCTTCATGAAACCATTGTGCTACCACATGCGAACAAACATCTTGTTTGTGATCAACCATTGTGACATTGTGAGAATATGTAAAATAACATGCATATACATAACCCATTGGTCTGAATCTGAATCATTTGGATGGAATAAGCTCATATTCGTAGTACCCTTAAAGTAATGAAGTATATGTTTTACTCCAAACCATTTTCTTCTTGTAGTTGAAGAACTATATCTTGCTTAAAAAATTTATAGCAAATGCAATATTAGATCGAGTATAATTAGTAAGATACATCAGTGTTTTTATGACACTAAGATATGATGCTTTTAGACCAAGAAGATCTTCATCATTTTCTTGAGGTGTAAGAAGAGTCTTTGTCAACATCTAACGACCTCACAACTATTAGAGTGCATAATGGACACGACTTGTCCATTTAGAACATTTTAAACACCTTAATTATATAAGCCTCTTGCCGTATAAAAACACCTTTATTTAAATACTTAATTTCTAATTTCAAATAAGACTTTGCTCTTCAAAGATCATTCATCTCAAATTATTTCTTTGAGTAATCAATTGTTTTTGTGAGCTCCTTAGGAAACGATGTTTATGTCATCTACATAAACAATAATTATGGCAAATTCATTTTTGGATCTTTTCATATAAATACAAGAACAAATAGGATCATTTCTATATCCTTCTTTTAATAAGTACTCAATAAGATGATTATGCCACACATGTCCTGATTGCTTTAATCAATAAAAGAGCATGTTCAATTTTATTGAATAACCCTCTTTAGAAGTTGTCTTGTTAGGTAAATAAAATCCTTCAGGGGTTTTCATATAAATATGATTCTCAAAAGAACCGTACGAATAGGTTGTAACATCATCTATTAGATGTAAATGCAAACCTTGTTGTGCAACTAGGATAATCGAATATTGTAATGTTGTTGCATCCAATACTAGTGAATATGTTTTTTCACAAATCAATACAAGGTTTTGTAAACAACCTTGAGCAACCAATTGTGCTTTGTATCTAACAATTTCATCATTCTTAATTTGATTTTTGCGCAAAAATCCATATGTACCCAACGGGTTTCACAACTTTAGGTGTGCGAACTATACGTCCAAAAACCTTTCGTTTAGTAAGCAAATATAATTATGCTTCTTTGCTTATTATTTTAGCCAATCTTTTCTTTGCCGACAATCTTCAATGATCATTGTTTATTGATCCTCATTGTCATTCATAACATTCATCTCTATGTTATAAGTAAAAGTTTCGTCAATGTTAACTTCATTTTGGTTCCATATTATGTGATTCATGACATAATTTATTAAGATCTCATCATTTTCAACAATTTCATATACCTGAGGTTCTTCTGAAGCCGAACCATTAATTATGTCAAATGAATCTTTTGGGATTTCAACCTTTTCGATTAGGTCATTTTGCATTTTAGCTCCCTTTCTCATTCAAGAGTTTTTATCTTTGGAACCAATAGGTCTACCACGCTTCAAACGTGTCCACATGAGTTTTTCAACCCTTTCTTTTTCGCATCATAATAATTGATCATGTCAAACAAGGCAATTATTTTTTTTTGTAAACTTCTGGTTTATCATGACATGCATTTCAATTGTACTAATAAACTTGTAGTACAAACTATAAGAGAATGTTGATAATTTCTCCAATATTTTTTTTTCAACTCAATCATAGAGATATAAAGATATTTCATATCTTTTTCATTGTTTGTCTCAATATAATATTCATTTAGACAAATATATATTCAACTTCTTAGTAGAAGTATAATAGTTCTTCCAGAACCTTCAAATTTATTTGTAGTACTATAAATAATACTAACGTTTATGTCTCGTATTATCAAACAAGAGAAAAATTTACTACTCTTGAGAATTATATAAATTGTTGCACTATCAATAAGACACATAACCTTTGGTACTAGTGTCAACATTCGTTCTTCATATAAACGTAAATATCAATATGATTTTTTTAACACTCTCATAATCAATGAGGTGATCAATGCTTCCATTTGCTTTAGCAAAGAAAATAATAATATCAAGATGAGTAACATCCATATATGGCCATAATCAGAATCACCATCTTCATAAGCAAAGTGTGTTTCTATGTTCTTCTCATTATTTGTAAGATGTTTTGGTATACAATGAGTACAACTCAAATGGCCTTTACCACCGTAATGATAATATATACTTTCATCTTTTTGTCAATATTTTCACATTTTCCTTTTCCCTTTTTCACATAATTGTGCCACTTCTGGTGACAAAATATGGCTTTGAAATTTTCTTTATAACCATGTCCATAATCAATATCACGATCACGATCATGAAAATATAAATCAAATGTTGCTGCATTCACTTCTGGGAATGGAGTAGAACCAATTTGGACAAGTTTCATGATTTTCTATTAAAAGCTCATTGCTTTCTTCAGCCATACAAAGGCATGAAATAAGGAAATAAATTCATATTATTTATTGCTGCATTCATTTCTGGGAATGGAGCAGATTAGGCGGATCTCATGATTTTTCATCAAAATCTTTATTGCTTTATCCAGCCAGCCATACATAGGCATGAAATAAATTCATAATATTTGTGAAATCTCTTTTCACAATATTTTTTGTCGCATGAGCAAATTAGTTGCTTAGATGCTTTATTTCTTTATTTAATGGAATCCCAATATCCATTGTATCTAAATGTATTTCAACATTTAAAATTCAATATAAGAAATTCTTCCTTGTAATATCAAGGGTCACAAATCCAAATATTTTGCAACGTTTCGTGTGTTTAGAACTCCCACATAAAATAATAATATTAATAATAATAATAATCATCATCAAAATAATAATAATAATCACCGCACCATAATAAAAATAAAAATAATAAGATGAATATGAAAATTGATAAAGTCAAACAATTTTTATCACAAGAGGAAGAATATAAGGTAAAATTATAAAATGAGAAAGGATTAGAAAAGAGCCTGGATTGAGACACGCATAGCACTATCGTTAGAGAGAAAAAGCTTTCACTAGTCCTCAGTTAGTTGGAGTATCGTGCTGATAACGTGTTATGAAATAAAGTGGATAGCATAGGGAATAATAGATAAGAGAGAAGAGAAGAAACAATAGAGAATAGAGAATGAAAAAATAGGGAGCAACTCATCTATGTATTATTATTTATAATAAGAGTCCTATTTATATATACAATATGTAATCCATAAAGGAAACAAATCATCTTAGCTAATACAAATATTTAAATAAAGAGTAATGAATCATATGGTAAACGTATCAAATCAATGGACAATCATTAATTCATAATAGTTTAGTGTTTTCGAAAAGGATTTTTTTTTTGTACTCTCAATTTTTTTTGCATCCCTGATTTTCATAATAATGATTTTTGGATTATTTGTTTTTAAAAATTTTAAGAATAAGTTTTTTTGAAATTTTTTGAATATGATTTTCAGAATGTAATTTTTGAAATATGATTCTCAGAATGTAATTTTTGGAATAACCTAAAAGAAGACTTTTTTAGGAGAAGTAAAGATTTGAAAACACGTGCCTCATATATCCTAGGTTGGGTATATAATATTTTTTTAATATTTTATATTTCGTATCTAATAGGAACCATTCACTGCATTATTATTTTTTTTATTTTTTTCTGTTATCATATAAGCAAATTCTCTCTCAAGTAACTAATCAAATTTTTATTTAGTCATGTTAAAAAATATTTATTTTGTTACTAACTTAATTGACTAAATCTTACCCAGATTCTCAAATTGTGCACGTACAAATCATATTTTTATTGAATATTAAAAAAATATTTATTTATTTACTAACTTGACTAAGTCTTATCCAATTACTATTGATTCTCAAATTTTACATTAATCATATTTTTTATTAAAAAAATATAATAATATATCACTTAAAAATATATATTAATTATATAAAATTAAATTATTTAATTTAATCAATATATTTAATCATTACTAAGCACCACCACCACTATGTCTCGCGTAACATAACTTGTTCTTACGAGCGACTAAAGCTACCTTAGTTTTATGTGATCCAGTATTGGTTCGATACCCTTTGTTAACCACAATCTTTTTTCATGCGGAAATTAGATGGCTAATATTATTGTCCGTTCATTTGATTCAGCAAGAGCTCATTCTGGAATCTGAAAAATTTAAGCCGTAGTCATGTTTTTCTCCCTATTTTAGAGTTAAAATCTGAATTTGGTATTCAAATTTTTAAAAAATCTTAAATTGGTCACATTTTTTGTTAAATCGTCTCAAGTTTAACCTTTTTGTTAAATCTCGGTTGATGCCGTTAGAGGACTGCCATTAGGGATGGCAACAGGTTGGGTCGAGCACGGATAGTGCCTACCTGCTACCCGACCTGCAAGAAAAAATCGTACCCATTACCCGTCCCGTTACCCATTGGATACCCGCAGATATTTTTCAACCCGCGGGTACTCGTTGGATACCCGTGGATATTTAAAAAAAGTTATTAATTTTTAAATGAGGTCCAAATTAAATTGCAGAAAAAAAAATTTAAGCATACATCCAAATAGAAGTTAATGAACAACTAAATAAAAGTTAAAATATAAATTCAAATTAATAGTACCTAAATCATACATCCCAAATATAAGAAATTTAAAAAATAATTCTTCTAAAAATAACAGTCTAAGATCTATGTTTCCTCTCCAATATCTTCATGTTGACCACTTGATTCTTGAAACAAATAAAACACAAATAAAGTCATCAATAAAAATCATAGTGACACTATTAGTAAAATTAGAATAAAATATTAAAAATAAAACTACTAACATCATCATCAATTATCTCCTCTAGTATTGTATTAAGCTTCATCTTGTCCACTTTCAATTTTGAAGAACCTGAAAAGGAAAATCAATTGATTTGTCATAATCAATCATTTGAATGAATATAAATATGTTATTTGAAGTGCTAATTTAATTACCTTCTATGTCAGTCCATAGCCAATCTTGAACACACATCAATGCCTCCAAAGTGTCTGGTTGTAATCTACTATGATGTGGAGTAAGAAATCGACCACCAATACTAAAAGAAGACTCAGAAGCAACTATTGAGATAGGAATGACTAAAAAATCTCTTGCAATCATTTGCAAAATTGGATATTTTAACCCATTAGCCTTCCACCAAACTGAAATATCAAATTCTTCATCTGAATCAGGTAGTGTTGGTTCCTCCAAGTAATAGTCAAGTTCCAACTTATAATTTGATGGTTCACTTTTCTTTGCAATATGATGTTTTGCAAAATCTCTCCTCCAAGCATCTTTTCTTCCATCAAATCTTTGGCATATATTTATGTTTGGATTTTGACATGAAGAAACTAACTTCTTACCTTTCATGTTTATTTCATACTCTCTTACCAAGTCCTTAAAAAGAATCTTCGCCTTTTCAATTTCACAATCAGATTGATCACCATATATCTGAGGGAAAAAATAATCCAACAAATCAATTTTATACCTCGGGTCTAACACAATACCTATAGCCATCACTCCACTGATCACACCCCAATACTTATCAAACTTTAAAACCATAGATGCAGCCATTTGATGAATAATAGAATTAGAAGAGTCAAGCCATTCCATCAAAGCCAACTTAATTTGACATACCTTTGAAAAAAAATGGTTGGCAGTTGGATAAGAAGTACCAGAAAACAAGAGTGTCACATCATAAAATATTTCCAACTTTTGACAAATTTCATTTGCCATTTGCCAATCATGTGCATTGGACAAAGCTTTATATTGACTCTCTCGTTGTGATAAACGATCAAATACTTCCTTGTATTGTATAGCTACTTGAAGCATTAAAAATGTAGAATTTCACTTAGTTCTACAATCAACAACTAATTTTCTTTTGAATTGAATATTCAATTGAGCATATGTCTCTATAAATTTCTCTTCTCTTTTAGGTGTAGCTGTCCAAAAATTAGCACTGTCTCTGACCTTTTCGATGAGATTAGCAATTATGGACAAACCATCCTTCACAATCAAATTCAATATATGTGCACAACATCGCATGTGAAACAGTTGGCCACCCAAAATAAGAGACCTACTTGAGATCTTATCTAAAATGTGATCAATCATAGCATCATTCGTAATGCAATTATCAACTGTCAAAGTAGAAACTTTTCTATCTAGATTCCAATCCATTAAGCATTCAACCAACAATTCAACAAGAACTTGACTAGTATGAGGAGCAGGCACATACATAAACCTATATTTGAAAGACAAATTTAATTAATATAGTCAAGAAGAACAAAGTTAATATGAAAATAAAATCAAAATAGAGTAAAATGTTATTACCTCACAAGTCGACTTTGTAGCCTCCATAAATCATCAATAAAATGAGTTGTTATAGTTATGTAGCCTCTATTTTGATTAGTAGCAGTCCACATATCAGTGGTAATTGCAACTCGACTTTGAATCCTTGACAACATTAATTTCATCTTCTCTTTTTCTACATTGTAATCCTTCATAATATCTTTTTTTAAGGTGTTTCGAGAAATCACCTTGAATAGAGGTTGAACAACATCACAAAATTCTTTAAAGCCTATATGATCAACCATTGACATTGGATACTCATGTAGAATTATCATCTTACGGAGTGCATCTCTAACTATTTGTTGATTAAAAAAATAGTTGCCAACAACTATGGTTTCACCACTTTCTTTATGAGTTTTTAAAAAGGATTGTCTGATGTCCCGTGTTGTTCGAAGCTTGCAACTCTTGAAATGGCTTCTCAAATGTGATGTACCTTGCTTTGCATCACCCAAAAGACTTTTGGCGCAATAATTGCATATTGCTTTCCATTTTCCATCTACCTTTTGTCTCTTAAAGTGATTTCAAACATCTGACAGTAATCTTCTTGAATTAATAGTTGGAGTTGAACTTTCGGTTTCTCCTGGAATAGAATCTATAGGAACATCATTTTGATTTGAATCTCCTACATTTGCATTTGGTTCTACAAATGTTCCTTGTTGGCCATCATTCATAGGGGAAAATGTATCTTGATTAGGCATTCTATAAATATTAAAACACAACAAAAATTAAATTTTGAATATAAAAAAAAGAAGACTAAATCATGTTTAATATAATCATTCATGTGACATGATTATGACAAAATTTAATAATAACTTGTATAAAAATACAAAGAGCATGTAAAATAAAATATGAATGAGTAATAAAGTATGAATTTTCACTTTACATGCCTTAAGTGTGATGAAAAATGTGATTTGACATTTACTTGTAATTGAAAAAATCATTCATGCATAAAAGATGA